>JAAUYH010047487.1_pt1 | contig 25699 bp, 22 predicted proteins | sample 7278061 | NCBI WGS metagenome assembly JAAUYH01 (sample SAMN14350203, study PRJNA611818) | marine sediment metagenome | isolation source: surface marine sediment (0.6m) | place: French Polynesia: Moorea | collected 2018-08 | reverse complement strand
TCTTGTTGTGGGTATATCAACAAAGAGTTAAACCTTAAAGATAGAGAATGGGATTGTCCAAGCTGCAATACAAAGGACATTCCAAGAGACCTAAACGCAGCAATAAATTTGCAAAGAGAATCCGCATCTTCTCTTGGGCTAGCGGACGAGTGTGGTCATGGGGGTTTCCCCCATGAACAACTCGTTCAAGAAGACACCGTAAGACTATTCCTACATAGCAAGTGTTGCTTGACCCCAGAATCCCCGCACCTTCAGGGCGGGTGAGTATGTCAAAACTCATAGAGGCTCGCTATATATAATGACCTTGTTGCAGGATGATTAATCATATTGTAAGTATCAGTGAGGAATAATAGGGTGAAGTTTCAGGAGATTATTCAACAACTTGGGGACATTGCCCAAGATAATAGCTTAATTACTCAAGGATCTTGTAATCCTGACATTGAAGGGGTTGCAGCTATCGACGAAGCAGTTTCAGGACAAATTAGCTATATCGAAGGGGGAAAATTTGCCCAGTATCTTAACACTACTGATGCTACTGCTTTAATTTTGCCGACCGATGATACTTTAAAAGCTCAAGCAACAGCTAGAGGAATAGCTTGGATCGCTACAGCTCAACCTAGATTAGTTTTTGCTCAAGCGATCGCCCTATTTTATCATCCCTATCGTCCTAATGCTGGAATTCACCCCACAGCAATTATCTATCCCACAGCAGTCATTGGCAAAGATGTCTATATTGGAGCTTATGTGGTTATTCAACAAAATGTGGTTATTGGCGATCATGTTGCTATTCATCCCCAGGTAACAATATATCCCGATGTAGAAATTGGCGACAATACAATTCTCTATAGTAATTGCACCATCCAAGAGAGAAGTAAAATAGGCTCAAACTGTGTAATTCATAGTGGTGCGGTAATTGGTGCAGAAGGTTTCGGCTTTGTCCCCACTGCTGAAGGTTGGTACAAAATGCAACAGTCTGGTTATACAGTACTAGAAGATGGGGTGGAAATTGGTTGTAATACCTGTGTAGATCGCCCTGCGGTGGGAGAAACCAGAATTGGACATGATACAAAACTAGATAATCTAGTACAGATCGGACATAGTTGTCATATTGGCTCGAATTGTGCGATCGCAGCCCAAGTAGGTTTAGCAGGAGGGGTAAAAGTCGGCAATGGAGTATTATTGGGGGGACAAGTAGGAGTAGCGAATCAAGTTATTATTGGAGATGGTGTAATTGTCACTGCTCAATCAGGAGTAACTCACAAAATAGCAGCTAAGAGCATCGTTTCTGGTACGCCAGCAATGCCAAACAAGATATATCTTAAAGCTATGGCAGTATATAAGCGATTACCTGAAATTTATCAGATGTTTAAGGAATTTAGCCAGTATTTAGCTAAATTACGGTAGCCCATCAACTTTGTCAGCTTTAATTTGAAAGACATCATTGCTAAGTAAAGGCTCAATCATCAACTTTCTTTGATCTGCCAAATTCTTAGCTTTGTCTAATAAGCTTTCAGAAGGTAGCCATAAAAAGATAGATCTAGAGTCGTCAACAATAGCTCCTTCGTTAAGATTATGATTTGGCTTAAGCCATAAAATATAATCTCTTTGTCTCAATAAAAACGCCAAAGACATAAAATCACCAAAACGCTGATCTGAGACAACTATTGCCTGATTTGAAGTATTAATAATAGCCTCAGCAGCAGATATTTCAGAATTTAATTTTGTTCCCCACCAGCTAGGAGACTGAAGATTAAACCAAGAAGCGGAAATAGCAATAATCAAAACAGAATATAAAATCACACCTCTAACAAAACCATAGTTTTTAGAATACTTATGTGACCCTATATAATTAGAACTTAAACCAAAGCCAAGGATGAGTAAAGCACCAACATAGCTAGGCAATAAATACCTAGAAATTGTTGATTTTTGACCTCCCAAAAGCAAATCTGATACCATGAATATTCCACAAGGGATAATGCACAGAAGAGTTGGCAAAAGCCAGCCCCGCAAGGGATTCTTTGAGATCATTCTGAAAACTGACCAGGCAAGTAAAATAGCTACAGGTATAGCAAAAAATAACAATCGGATGTCTTGGCTTGGAAAAGGAGAAGAAAGGATACGGGTAATATTTTCAACCCATTTAATAATAAGTTCTGTCAAAGGTTTATCTTTATTAAGCCAATGAGTAGCTTTTTGCACCCAATAAAGACGAGAAAGAAACAATATAAACCATGGCAGTAAAGGTAATAAGCCTACACCTAAAGCCTTAAAGTAATGTTGTAATTTCTGTTTATTTAAAAGATTGCTACTCGAAGGCGATAAATCTGATGTTGTTTCAGAAGACCTTGTTTTTGGCATTAACCAATAAAATCTGAGCAGTATTAATACATAAAGACTATGTACTAGAAAAACAAAGCCCGACAATAGATGAGTCCAAAAAGCTAATGAAACAGTGGCACTATAATAAATCCAGGAACGCCTTGTATCAAGACGTAATGCCCTCAACAACATGATGCTAGATAACAAAATACAGACTATCCATAAACTGTAGGGGCGCGCTTCCTGAGCGTAGCGAATCATAATTGGCGAAACACAAGCAAGACAAAGTGTTGTGCTAGCGACAGTAGGTGACTCAAATAGTAAGAGTGCGAGCCAATAAAATAGTGGCAAAGCTAAAATACTAACTAAAGCAGGAAAAGCCCGCATTGACCAAATTGAGCTTCCAAAAAGTTTAGCCCAAGCTCTGGTCAGCAAAAAGTATAAGGGGGTATGTTCAGGTTTATTTATCAAGGCAATTGATGTATCTATCCAAGACTGACCAGAGTTGACATCTAGATATTGAGAGAGGGTCTTAACTTGAATCGGCTTGTCAAGGACTACTTTTTTGATCCTTTCTGACTGATAGCCAGAAACCCGCATTGAAGTATAGATTTCATCTTCCCAATAGGGTTTAACATCTATATTCCCCAATCGAAATATAATTCCTAATACTAAAACTAGTAGAACAATACCCTTGAAATGTGAATTGCGTAAATTTTTCAAGTTAAACATGATAAACGCAGTTTGGTAACTCCTTGCTTTTAGCAAGGAGAGGAAAAACAGTTAGACTGCTTTAGCAGTCTATGAAATATGGTATGATACTTCGTGGTGGCGCAAGACTCAGTAACCTACAGAGGGCATGGGCTTGAAATCCCGCGAGAGCAAATATACCTGCAAAGAGCGCAAAGTTACCCTAGTAGATAGAGAATCAAGAGCGCGTAAACAAAAGAAAAAAGCAAAAGTAACCTGGCATAACTGGTATCTTTTTGATTCTAGTAGTTAGGATTAGTGGCTGTTTTGACTCAGCCGTGGTTGCTAAGGTTAAGCCTTGGTGGAACTAGAATATCTTTGCTTTAGTTTGATGGAGCGATAGCGCAGTCAAACGCACCTAAGAGACTGTCAAAACAAGAATCTATCCCACTAAGTTCCAAAACATAATAATTTGAAACTAATACCAAAAAATAAAAACAAGAATGGGACAGATACTGTAAGGGCATTTGGTGAAATCCCCTTACACAAAAATCATCTGCTGCAAACATTATTTGAATTGGTATTATTTTCATTTAATAAAAATACGATCAAATCTAGTCAAATGTAATTATATGTCTGATTGTGTCATAACTATTTAATATTTACTAAGAAACGCGGTTAATTAACCGCGTTTGTGTTTTGATATTTCAGTTCGGGATTTGGCGAACGCGTTTCCTGCATCGTCAAAAGTTACATTAAGCCGACCATGTGTAGAGGACCATTACCACTAATTAACTCTAAAATTAGAGCCAGAAAACCCAACATAGCTAAACGACCATTCCAGACTTCTGCTGCGGTAGTCATTCCCCATTGCCATTTTTCTTGAGGATACATCTTCATATTCTCTTGAGGATGGGTTACTTCCTCAAAAGTACAAGGAGGTGCGTCAAGAGACTTGATAACTAATTCTGCTAAAGAGTTAATAAAGCCAGGATGAGTATTTAAGGCTGGAACACGATGGAAATTTTCGATTCCTGCTTCTTCAGCAATTTCGCGATACTCAATATCTATTTCTTGAAGAGTCTCAATGTGTTCAGAAACAAAACTGATAGGAACTACTACTAAATCTTTGATTCCTTGGGCTGCTAATTCTTGTAAAGCATCCTCAGTGTAGGGTTGTAACCATTCTACAGGACCGACACGACTCTGATAAGCCAGAGTATGCTTATTACTCCGCCCTAAAGTTTCCATTATTAGACGGGTACATTCTTCGATTTCTTTTTGATAGGGATCCCCAGCTTCTTCAACATAGCTCATGGGGACACCGTGCGCGCTAAAGAAAACATGGGCTGCTTCAGGGTTCTCAAATTTATCTAATTCTTGAGCAATTAAATCTGCCATTGCTCTGAGATACTGAGGATTGTTGAACCAAGAAGGAATTAAAGTGTATTTAACATTTTTTAGAGTAGTATCTGTTTCCCACATTTCTTCAAGGACGCGGAAACTAGAACCACTAGTACTAATAGAAAACTGAGGATATAAGGGTAAAATTACTAACTGTTCTATACCATCTTGTTTAATTTTAGCGATCGCTTCCTCGGTAAAGGGATGCCAATAACGCATTCCAATATAAACCTTAGCGGATTGCTCCAGTTCCGCTAATTTTACTTCTAAGGCTTCTGCTTGAGCTTCTGTAATCTCTCTTAGAGGAGAACCACCACCAATTTCGCTATAGTTTTCTTGAGACTTTTTAGCTCTCAGGGTAGATATTAACCAAGCTAAAGGTTTTTGAAGTATTTTTACTGGCAAGCGGATAATTTCTGGATCTGAAAATAGATTGTATAAGAATGGGCGGACATCTTCAATTTTGTCTGGTCCACCTAGATTTAGTAATAAAACCCCAACGCGCCCCATAATTTTTATAACTTACACTTATTGTTTAGTTTCTTTACTAATTTTAACAATATCTCTTTCAGAGAGTTTCTCATTGTCAGAATATACAGAACTTAACTAAGGAGAACAAAAGTTGGCAACATTTCTTAGAACTTTGAGTTATCAATATCAATGGTTGTATGATGGAATTTCTCGTTTCGCAGCATTAAGTGTTGGGGGAGAAAAACGATTTCGACAATTAGCACTAGATAATTTAGAGATAGCAAAAGATACAGAAGTACTAGATTTATGCTGCGGTGCTGGTCAAACTACCCGATTTTTGGTTAATTATAGCGAGCGCGTTACGGGTTTGGATATTTCTCCTGTGGCTTTGGCTAGAGCCAAAAAAAATGTCCCCCAAGCTAATTATGTTGAGGGTTTAGCACAAAAAATGCCTCTAGATGATGGCACATTCGATCTTGTACATACTAGCTCTGCTTTACACGAAATGACCCCAGAAGAGTTGAAGCAAATCTTACAAGAAGTATATCGAGTCTTAAAACCTGGAGGAATTTTTACTTTAGTTGATTTTCATTCACCAACAAACCCCCTTTATTGGCTTCCTGTAAGTATCTTCATGGAATTGTTTGAAACTGAAACAGCTTGGCAATTTATCAAGACGGATTTAGGAACACTATTAACTAACCAAGGTTTTGAACTATTGCAGCAAAATTTGTATGCTGGGGGGAGCTTGCAAGTAATTCAAGCTCTCAAGTAATTATAGTCGTGATCAGTAAAACCGCTCTCATAAATTTATACACTGTCCAACTTACTCACTAATCGCACATAATGTCAAAAAAACTGTTATTACAACCAGATCTAATCTTGGGAGACACTGTAATTAATCTCACTCCCGATATTCTAGAACGACACTACATAAAAGGTTTAATTCTTGATGTAGATGAAACTTTAGTCCCCCTCAAACAAACCGAAGTTTCCCTGGATTTAAAACAGTGGGCAGAAACCATGAAACAAGTTGCTAGTATTTGGCTAGTGAGTAATAACTTAAGTCAAAACCGAATTGGTAGGATTGCTCAATCTCTGAATCTCCCTTTTATCGCTGGAGCAAAAAAGCCCTCTCGTCGCAAACTACAACAAGCTGCAACAGCAATGAATTTAACAGTAGGAGAAGTAGCAATGGTTGGCGATCGCATTTTTACTGATGTATTAGCAGGAAATCGTTTAGGAATGTTTACTATTTTGGTTGAACCCATGGTAGATCCTGCGATCTCTGCTCGTTCCTATCCCATTCGTGACTTTGAAGTTTGGGTATCAAAGAAACTAGGGGTATCTTTGAATAGTGACGTTCTCCCACACTGACCGCTTGTGGTACAGTCTGGGCTTCCTTAACTCGCGATAAGGTATTCCTGGTTGTTTCCATTTCTGGTTTTTCACCACTTGCCTAGATATATGCAAGATATATCCCCGGGAGACCGATTGCCCAGGCTGTTTCCGTTCCCCAGCGTCCCTGGGTACAAGTTTCAAAATGATCCCTTCTTACAAAAAGTGCTTCGGGGGGGAAAGCCGATCCGCTGTCTCTTGAATTCATTTCAAGAGCTTGTAAGCGGGAGCCCAAGACCGCATTTTTGCGCTTATTACGGCAAACATTTTACACAACCACGCCCGCCTCCAAACCGAGACCGTTTCTTGGCTGCAACCCCAGATGTTTGATTTTCAAGGTGCTGCGATGGGATGGATTTTTGATTTACTACCGAACTTAGGGTCATCGCCCCCTACTGTTACGCTCTGAAATAATTGTACAACACCTGAAACTATTGCTATATAAAGATTCTGTATAAAAACTTACTCTTAGAACAATAAACTTTGCCCCGACTTTCATCCGCACACCGATGCTTCCCATACGGATGTTCCCGCTTCCCGTCGGGAAAGCTAACCGCTAACTTGTTTAACAAAATTAATCTTTCTTATAATTAGTAAATATAAAGAAAACATTATGAAACACTAAAAATTGGGAAAAGTTTGAGATTCTATATCTTAGTTGAAATGGGGTCAGCCAATATAAAGACCCTAAACATAAAAAATACACTCATCATAATTTAGTTGGGGCATCGTTAGACTTATCTAGCGGTGTCTTTATTTTTCTAACCAAATCGTAGGGTAGTAAAAATAAATCGAAAGATGAATACTGCTGCTAAAATCCAAGTTACCAAGGGTACTTCCTGCGCTCTCCCACTAACGAGCTTGGTGAAAGGATAGAGAATCAAACCAGCCGAAAGTCCTTCTGCAATGGAAAATCCGAAGGGAATAAAAAAGATGGTAGCAAAAGCTGGTATAGCTTCAGTTAAATCTTCCCACTGAATATTTTTTACACTAGTCATCATTAATACTCCCACAATGGTTAAAGCAGGAGCAGTAGCAAAAGCTGGTATGGCTTCAAAAATAGGGACAAAGAGTAAAGCAACCAGAAACATAACCGCAGCAACTACAGCAGTTAAACCCGTGCGCCCTCCTTCTGCAACACCAGAAGCGGATTCAATAAAAGTGGTAACAGTAGAAGTACCTAAAATCGCTCCAGTAGTAGTAGCAACTGCATCTGCGGTAAGGGCTTTATTCGCGCGGGGTAATTCTCCATTCTCGTCAATATATCCTGCTTGAGTACTAATTCCTGCTAGAGTACCGATGGTGTCAAATATATCTACAAACAAAAACACTAGCAGTACAGCAAGAAAATCAATGACGTTACTACTATTAATTCCGGAAAGTCCAATAATAGCCTGTCCGAAAAGATGAGAGGGAAACTCAGGGATATCAATAATTCCTTTTGGTGCATTAGCTACTCCCAAAGCCCAACCTAATAGGGAAGTTCCGACAATTCCCGATAAAATAGCACCTTTGATCCGCCTAATCATCATAAAAGCGGTTAAAAATATACCAAAAGTTGCTAATAAAGTTGCTGGCTCTCGAAAACTGCCAAAAGCTGTTTTAGTAACTTCATTAGCTACAATTAAACCAGCCCCACCTGTATCCGTAGCACTTGCTAGACCAATATAAGCTACAAACAATCCGATTCCCACTGTTGTGGCTGTTTTAATAGCATTGGGGACAGCAGCAATTAAATGACGACGAATATCGGTTAAAGTAAGAGCAATAAAAATTAAACCTTCAATCAATACCGCAGCTAAAGCAGTTTGCCAATCTATTCCCAACCCCAACACCACGGAATAGGTAAAAAAAGCATTAGTCCCCATTCCTGATGCTTGGACAAAAGGATATCTCCCATAAAGTCCCATTATTAAACTACCAATAGCAGCAGCAATCCCCGTTGCTACCACCAATTCAGAAAATAAATCCCCTGACTCTTGTAAAAATATCGCATCAGAGATTATCAAAGGATTCACCACTAAAATATATGCCATAGTCATAAAAGTGGTTAACCCCGCAAAAACCTCCGTGCGGAAATTAGTGCGGTAATAATTGAACTCAAAGTAACGAGCTATTCCAGTTTCATCGTTAGTAATGGTTGTTTCTGGTGGTTCTAATTGACTATTGACACTCCCCATAGCTACACTCCCTCCTTGCGTCGGTCGTTAAAGCTAGGGGATTCTTGGTTCAACGAGTCTCCGTTAGGCGACAGGTGGGGAAGGGGGGAAATATCCAGATCATTAACTGGTAAGCTACCAAAAGACAACTTAAAATCCCCCCTTTCCCGCACCAACCGCCCAAGAGGGAGTCTCTCCCCAAGCGTAGATTCCGCTATGCCCTAGCGTATTTAATCCTCGTTGCAAGATGTTGATGGCTGCGTTGACATCTCTATCTTCGCTATATCCACATACACAAACATGGGTTCTAGTAGAAAGAGATTTTTTAACTAATGCACCGCAGTTAGAACAGAGTTGGCTGGTATGGTGCGGTGGTACTGCTACCGTTGCTTTTCCATACTTGTGACCAAAATATTCTAACCATTGCCTAAAAGTTGACCATCCTGCATCATTTATCGACTTAGCTAGTTTTCGATTTCTAACCATGCCTTTAACATTTAAGTCTTCATAGGCGACCAAATCGTTTGATTGGATTACGCAGTATGCCACTCGCTTGCAATACTCTTGACGCTGCCTACTTATTCTTAAATGCTTTCGCGCATATCGAACTCTAGCTTTGTGATAATTTTTGGATTGTTTGACTCCTTTGAGATACTTTTTAGACTTTTTCCTGTTAGCTCGATTTAGTTGTTTTTCAGCTTTTCGATAAAACTGAGGAATTGGTTCTAAATATCCATTTGAGTCGGCATAAAATTCTTTTAAACCAACATCAATTCCTAAACACTTTCTCGTGATAGGGAAAGGTTTAACTGTGTCTCTAGGGTCGAGCTTTAAAACAAATTGAACATAGTATCCATCCGCACGTTTAATGATTCTGCATCTTTTAAACTGTTCTAATTGAAAGTAGTTTAAATTTCTGCTAACAATTAACTTGAGCGTTCCTATTCCTTTTTTATCCGTAAATGTTATCCGTTTTCTGTCTTCACTTAGTTTCCATCCAGAAACTTTATATTCAACAGACCGAGAATGTTTCTTGAACTTGGGATAACCTGCTTGGTGCGCGTGCGACCCGCCGTAAGACGACGGGTCGGTCGCATCCGCTTTTTTCCCAGGAATATTCTTTTTGCAGTTATCAAAAAAACGACTGATACTAGACCAAGTTCTTTCTACGGCGCATTGTGTTGCATGAGAGTTTAAATCTCTTACAAACTGATACTCTTTTCTAAGTTGAGTGTTGTGTTTATAGATATCGTATTTTCCCACACCCCGATTATCCATCCAATATCTGAGGCATTTGTTACGGACAAACTGAGCCGTTCTAATTGCGGAGTCTATGGCTAGACATTGTTGTGGCTTAGGATTGCGTATTTTAAACTCTGTGACAAACATTTTGACGCTGCTAGCTATAGCGTCATCATAACATAAAATGCTAAGATAGGTCGGGATTAAAATCCCTCCTTCGTCCTTATCCCCATGTCTGAAGCCAGGGGCTTGCGGACTCAGTTTTCTCGGTCATTTGTTCAAGGATGAAGGATGAAGGATGAAAATAATTACTAATTTCTAATTTTTATATACGATTAGTAATTAGTACCTACTAAGAGCGTAATTTCTAATTCCCCCTGACCCCCCCGGGAGGAGACTTAATATATCTAGGTATTGAACCTAAAACAGATCGGCTTTGTTGTGAAGTCTCCTGAGCGCGGGAAGACCCTTGACCCCACACCCCAATCCCCAATCCCCCATTTTAAGTAAGAGCAAAACTGATGAAAAAAATTAAAGCAGTAGTTTCTGGTAAAGTCCAAGGCGTAGGATTTAGGATGTTTATCCTAAGCCAAGCCATAAAACTGGGTGTTAGGGGATATGTGCAGAATTTGAGGAATGGGGATGTGGAGATTGTAGCATTCGGTGAAGATAAAGCCGTAGATGATCTCATGGATGCTGCTCAATCTGGTTCACCATCCGCTGTAGTAAGTAATCTAAAAATCGCGGTGATAACTGATGATGACGAGAAATTTGAAGGTTTTGAAATTCGCAGGTGATTATTTATTTTTTCCCTTGGCTTTTCCCTTACCTTTACCATGTCTTTTCATCTCTTTTTCTGGTTTAGTTTTTCTGACTCCAGTTTCAGAGGGAGTAGGCACCTTTTTCAGTTCTACTAAAGGAGCTTGATTAATAGGTGTCGGAGTTGGGGATTGAGATTTCTCAATTACTGGTTCTTGTTTTTGAGGTAAAGTTTCCGAGAGGCTCTCGGTGGCTGATGGCTGCACAGGTAGTGGTTTATATTCGGGGGAGGGAATCTCATCCACAACAGGTGTGGTAGGTGTATCGTTAATAGGAAATCCGACAGTTGTATTTAGAGTCGGTGGCGGAGATTTCTCAGGCTCAATTTCTTTGATGTTTTCTTTGGTAAGAGTTCGAGCAGGAAATGGCACTTTCAACCCAGTAAGCAATAAGCCTCCTAGTGGCAATATAGTCGTGACCCCAAGCACCATAACTTTCTTTCTAGGGGAACTTAAAAAACTAGAAACTGCATTCAGGGGAACTAAATCTAACTTTTTACTAGATAATTTTATTGTTTCGCGATCCTCCTCAATTCCTAACAAGCCTTTTGGCTCTTCTCCCTCCCCTAAAAGATGCTCCTGTTTAACAGTGTTAGGCTCTGTCTTAACTGACTGCTGGTGGATAATGGGTTTTATTGTCACTGATGAAGCAGAATCCGCCGTCTCACAGGGAAGTACCTTTGACTCCATCTTGACCACTGGCGGACTAGTAGTTTGAGGTAACAGAGCTAGCCACTCATCCACACTGGCGGAGCGATGCTCTACTTCTAATGCTGTCCCACACATTACTGCTTGACTTACTAAATCGCTTAACTCAGAACAGATTTGACGGGGGTCAAGGGAGGGAAGATTGTATCGCCCCATAGCGGACAGAGGAATTTTACCAGTCAACAAAGTGTAAAAGGTAGCAGCCAAACCATAAACATCAGTAGCAGAAGTACGCACTGCTTCTGGAAAATACTGCTCAATAGGTGCATAGCCTTCTGAAACTAGGTTTGTGTGAATCTGAACCGAACCTGGTTCAAACTCTCGCGCAATGCCAAAGTCAATCAACACTACTTGCTGAATACCTTGGCGCAATATTATATTTTTTGGGCTAATGTCTCGATGAAGTAAGCCTTGTTGATGGACAACTTTCAAAGCTTCTCCCACCTGTCGAATGTAGTGAATTGCTGTAGCTTCTGGTAAAGGTTTGTCTGGCAACACAATTCGATCTAGTGTTAACCCTGGAATGTACTCCATCACAATGTAGGGGAGTTCTTCTTCTATGAAAAAGTCGCTGACTCGGACAATGTTAGGATGAGAACACTTTGCCAGTCTTCTGGCTTCATCTTCAAACTGACAGTTCAATTTCGCCTTCATAGGCTCTTGTTGCAGCGATTCAGAGAGGGTTTTAATCACTACTACCTGATTTAAAGTGGAGTTAGTGGCTTTGTAAGTAATGCCAAAACCACCCCGCCCTAATTCTTGGTCAAGAATGTATTTGCCACTTTGTAAGCTTTTACCTATAAAGTTAGTCATCAGAAATCAAATGGATTGATTGGGCTTCGCCCTTGAAGGATGAGAATGAGAGATGGCGAGGTTTCCTCTAAACAAATGTGATGCTATACAAGCAAACTTAATTTTCTTTTCAGGGAATTATGGCAAACAAGGGTGCAGAAGTAGATAACCCTGATAGAATTGATAGCGCGATAATTGTTGAAAGAATGTCTTTCTACACTGACACAGAGATTTTTCTGACCCATTGCAAAGTAATCGGTAAGAAGGATGAAGAAAGTAATAAGTAATAAGTAATAACAATCAATCTCCATTCCCCCTGACCCCTGACCCTCTCGGTAGGAGACTTAATATATCTAGGTATTGAACCTAAAACAAATCCGCTTTGTTGTGAAGTCTCCTTCGGTGCCCCTGACCTCACTCTTCACTCCTCATCCCTTATAATTTATCCCCAGTCCCCCCCATCTCTTGACCGCTTTCCATACTATTAGTAATTACAATGACAAAGACGCAAATTCAAAAAATTGTAATCTCAATATGATTGCTAAACCGAGTGAAATATTCTGGAGAATTATTGATTGGTATCAAATTGCCAAACTCAAAGGACAAATTACTTTTTGGATTGTCTTTGCGATCGCAGTTTATCTCCCTTTTGAAGAGTTTATTTTAAAATGGACACCAGCCCCTTCAATTGTGCTTCTGTTTCTGCGATTTTTGCATGAGTTTGTAATTTATTTTCTGTTGCTGAAAGTTTTTTATAAACGGTTAGTAAATGGCGATCGCCTAATTAAATCTTCTATTGAGCTTGCTTTTATTTGTTTTTTCTTCTGGGCAATTATTTTACTGTTTGTTCATGACACTTCTATTTTTAGCGGACTGAATAATTTACGCACTCTGATTCGGTATGTGGCAGTTTACTACATTATTGTTGAGCTTGACTTGTCCAGACAGCAAATCAATCTGCTGCTGAAAACGATTTTAATCCTGGGATTAATTCAAGGATATTTAGTTACTATTCAATACTTTGCTCCTCAAAGTTTTAATGATTTGTTTATTCCTAAAGATGTGAATTTAGATGCTGGAGGAATAGCCATTCAAAAAGACTCTGAGGTATCTGCTGGTAATTTAAAAAGTGGTTCGGTTAATGGCACTTTTGCCAATACAACTAATACTTCTTCCTTTTTAGTACTTTGCTTTATTATTTGGGTAATTTTATCCCTGCAAAATTTTGCTAATACATCGTTAATAAAAAATTTCTTCAATCTTTTAATAATGTATTTTGCCTTGTTTGCTACTTATAAAAGAGTCGCTCTTATGTTCGGTTTAGTTATTCCAATAGTAGTTTTATTTTTTTATCGTAAAAAGCTTTTGGCAAGCAAAATTATCTGGCTCTATATGTTCGGTGCTTTTATGCTTGTATTTGGCTCTTTGTTTTTTCTTAATGTGGATACTTCAATAAACGGATGGGCAATTAGAAATGGAGAAGAGATTGATTTACTTGGCTATTTTGGACAGATTTTTTCATCAAGATACTGGGAAAAAGGAACACGACAATGGATGATCATAACAATTTTTCAGGGAATTATTGGTACAGGAAATTGGTTTGGTTTGAGTCCTGATTCCAATGAGGCAATTAACACTTTAGCGGAGCTTGTTCCCAGTAAACAAAGTTTAATTTTAGAAAGAAAAGGAGTGTTTGAGGATGTTTATTGGGGAGCAATGTTAATCTATTATGGAATTCCTGGGGTAGCTCTATTCGGATATATATTTCACCGTTTATATAAAACAACTCAATGGTTAATTGATTATTGTTTAGATAGTCAAATCAGAACCCTAGCAATAGTATTTGCTACTTTAATTGTTATCAGTATTTTTTATGGTTTTGTCGAACGCATCTTTGAAATCAAATGCTTTTCTTTTTATTTATGGCTCTTGGCTGGTGTTGTAGTTAATGTTTATTCTAGTTACTGGCGAAAATCTGAAAAATACATGATTTAGCATTGGTCGTCCCTCGTTTACCAAAATCTCATATCTTGCACCTAGATACCAAACCACCTAAAACTAAAGTTTCGCGGATTATAGAATAAGTCTATTTTAATAGACTATAACTATTATTAAAACTACATAAGAGTCCTCTTAAGAGGACTAATAGTATTAGCCAAGAAATAAATTTCTTGGTGATTTACGGGGATGGTGCAATATCTGAGAAAACCCTTCTGACATAACGACATCACTAAGGGTGCAAGACTTGCGCCCCTTCTGACTCCGCGAATTCTTAATTTTGTGTCTTTCTAATTATTTCTAATGCTAAAAAATTATACTAGCTCTAATTCTTGGTTAAATTTCTTTGTTGTAGCCAGCTTACTATTAATGAGTGGTTGTAGTTGGCAGAAAAAAACCGAAAACAAATCCCTATTAGCACAACCATCAACTATCACTGCTTCTGTCTCCTCCGTTTCTCGTCCCCTACCAGAAAATTATGCTTGTTTTAATGTCAATTCCTTACTAGTAAAATCCTGGCAAAATCCAGAATTTTGGCAAGCAGTGAACCAACTACATCCACAATTATTAAGAATTCCAGGGGGAACAGAATCTAACTATTGGGATTGGCAAAAAGGAGGACTAGTTAACAATGTTAGAGAAGCAATGGCTGGTTATCCAATTCAATTTAGAAACAAAGATATTAGGTACAGTGCCAGTAAATTAGAAGATATACAAGTGGGACTGAAAGAAACTAATACCTCTCCCATCTTTGTGTTAAATTTGGCTACTTCTACTTTGGAATCCCAACTAGAAATGTTGCGGACAGCAAGAGATTTAGGAATACCAATAAAATATATTGAGCTAGGTAATGAATTATATATTAATGTTCCTAACTATCGGCGAGCTTTTCCTACTTCGGCTGATTATGCTAAAACTGCTAGTGAGTGGATAGCTGCAATCAAGCAAGAGTTTCCTACAGCAGAAGTTGCTTTGATAGGAGTAGCAGCTAAACCCAAAGACTCAAACCGCCGACGAAATTGGCTCAAAAATCTTCTTCCTTCAGCCATGTATCAAGCAGATGCAGTTACCCTTCATATCTATAAAGGACATGGTTTAGATTCTCAAATAGAGCCAAACTCCTCCTATCCTTTCTTTTCCCCCGAAGAAGTACCACTCATTTTGGGACAACCTTTTAGAGGTTGGCACAATCTCCAAAATAATGACCAGTTAAAGTTAATTCCAGACAATAAGCAAATTTGGATTACAGAATACAATTTTTTTGAAAACATATTTGGCGACAAAAATCAAGAAAGACAACAAAGGGTGATGGGAAGTTGGACTCATGGACTTTATGCGGTGACAATGAGTCTATTATTTCTAGAAGATTCCCGAGTTACAATCGCCTGTAACCATGTATTAACTGGAAATTCTCGGTTTGCTGCTATCTTTGCTAATAAAGGAAGCTTTGTCAACCCTACTGATGAAAATGTCATAGTTGAGCGGATGAGTCTTTCTGCTACTGGCTCAACTCTCAGCTTACTTGGAGAAGCAACCTCTGGGATGAGTGAAGCACAAAAAATTAATTTCTCTCCCTCACCAACTTTAGTAGGCAAAAAAAACTTTGAATATCCTGCTTTATATGGCTGGATGTTTCGCAATGGAGCAAACTCCCAAGCAGTAATTATTAATTTATCAAATCAAAATATCAAGATTAATTTAGAGCAGCTTTTTGACTCTTCGGTAAGCTATCAACAATATTCGGAAAATCCCCAAACTTTAATCACGGGAACTGATGTTTTAAAGCTTAAGACTGGTAAAGCTTTTCCCGAAATTACTTTACCAGCATACTCAGTAACTAAATTAGCAGAACCTAAGAGCATATCTCAATAAAGATGACTAAGTTAGGGTAAAATTTGAAGTTAATAATTTTAGCAATATCAGTTAGCTAAAGTTAATTTCAAAGTAATATCTTTCAAGGCAAATTAGGAGACAATTGAATAAATGAGATTACCTAATCTAGTGATCGCTGGAGTTGTGAAAGCAGGAACAACCTCGGTCTATAGTTATTTATCCCTTCATCCCGATATCTGTTGTTCTACTGTTAAAGAGACTTGCTATTTTTCTTATTACAGATACGGTCAGTGGGATTCTCGCTATGAAAACAGTGACGACCCATTTGAGCAATATCGACAGTATTTTTGTCACTGCGAACAGCAAAAGTATGTATTAGAAGCTACCCCAGGATATTTTGAAGGAGGAATGCAAACCGCTCAAGCTATCAAAAATACTCTGGGAGACAATGTCAAAATTATGATTGTTCTTCGAGAGCCAATCTCACGGCTGATTTCTTTTTTTAAATACAAAAAAAGTATGCTAGAGCTAGACCAGCAACTAACTTTAGCTGAATATCTACAACAATGCCAATCTTTATCACCCGAAGTAAGAGTTAAAAAAGAAAATGATACTTATTGGGGGATTGAAGGAGGCTTTTACGCTAATTATCTAGAAGATTGGTTTAATGTTTTTGGCGACTCTATCTATATTGCTTTTTTTGATGAACTTAAAAATAATCCTAAGCTGTTTTTGTCAAAAATTTGTACTTGGTTAGAGCTAGATAGTGCAGTGTTTGAATCCCAAGAACTAACTGTAGAAAACAAAAGCTTAGACTACAAAAATAAATACTTGCAGCAGTTGGCTTTATTTATTAACTTTAAAGCTGAGAAGTTTTGGCGAGCCAACTCAGGAATCAAAAGAGTTTTGAGAAGTATTTACTACAACTTGAACAGTAAGCCACATCAAGAAGAAGTTAGCCAACAAACTCTCAACCATTTGCAATCTCTTTATCTACCTTACAATCAAAAATTAGCAGGACAACTCCTGGTGAGAAATTACACTAATCTCCCACAGTGGCTACTGGTCTAATTGAAAATTTTAAACTCAGAAATAAGGGGTTTTAACTTTTCTTAAACCCCTTTATAATATTTGTTGTTGTGTTGTTGTTCTTATTAAATGAGCAATTGCTAGGCTTCACAAAAAGACTTTTTTGTCTTATACAGAGCTAAAATATATAAAAATAGACTGTTTAATTAAACGTTCGCGAACTTTAAAGGTGTAATTGAAGAGTGTTAAGCAGCTTCGTTTTGTTGCTTGGCTGCAATTCCTAGCTGATTATTGTTTTTAGATGCTAGCTTGTTGTTTTTATCAGCTTTTGCAGCTAGTTTAAGTAATGCAAAATGTCTATCAACCATAGTGAATCCGTTGATTTGTTTGTTGATGTTCATTGTTTTTTATTCCTTAAGTTAAATCATCTTATTCATGAAGATAAATCAGAAAAAGTGAAAATTTCGGAAACAAAAAACATTCTCTTTATATAACTTTAAAATCAATAAAATAGAACTCAGACTTTGAATCTATCACTGCATAAGCTTTTCTGGATTTTTTCCCTTTATTTGTTAGTTACTTTTCGTGGCGATCGCATTTCTCTAACAACTGATACATCTCAGTCAGAGCAAGCATCACAGAGAATAGTAAACTTTTGTCAACTTATAGTAGCAACAATGAGTATTTGTGCTTAGGGTCTTCCCAAGGATGAAGAATGAGGAAAGATCAATACCCCAGTCCCCCAATCTCCCCAGTCCCCCAATCCCCCCGGGAGGAGACTTAATATATCTAGGTATTGAACCCAAAATAGATCGGTTTTGTAATGAAGTCTCCTTCCCGCCCCAATCCCGATTCCCTATACAAACTTAAGGAGCGCGATCGCTGAAATTATATAAACCGTTTACAAAAATACTTTTGAAACTAAAACTAAAAGTTAATTGGAGATTATTCACCATTTTCACTTTTTTGTTCCTAGTTTGTTACCTTTGATTGGCTAATGTATTGAGGAGAAAATTTGTAAGCAGAATACACCAAGATACTTCCGCTATTTCTGAAGGGTTTATAGAGTTTACATCTTGATAGCTGAAAAAAGTCAGTAATCAAAAAGCTCAACAATCTCAAAGGAACTATCAAAGTTACCTAATAGCTGCTTACTCACTGCCCGTAACAAAATGAGAGGTAATTTCGATGGGTAATGTTATTCCATTCAAGAACATCGAAACCCGTAAGGAGACTCAAACTGAGGTTCTTACTTCTTCCCAAACTACAGCCAATCAGTCCATAGCTCAAGTTCATCGACTTGCTGCGGTTATGGGTGATGTTTATCTAGGTCAACGAGTAACAGTTGCTCCAGGAGTTTCTATTCATGGTAACGAAGGTAAGCCCATTTGGATAGGTAACGATGTCAAAGTTCAAGATTGTGTTGTGCTTTATGCTTCCCCAACTCAATACCATGACGAGCTAATCGAAGAGTTAGTGGTAGAAGTCGATGGAAAATTCTACGGTATCTATATAGACGAGGGGGTTTGTCTTGCTCCCCAATGTCAAATACAGGCACCTGCTAGTGTTGGCTCGGACACCTTTATTGGGATGCAAACACTGGTTTTCCGAGCTACTGTGGGCAAAAACTGTATCATCGAACCAAAAGCTTTAGTAATGGGGGTAGAAATTGGTGACAGTAGGTATGTAGCACCTGGTGCGATTGTTAACAGCCAAGACGCAGCAGATAATCTACCTCTGATCGCCCAATATAACCCCCTGAAAGATTTAAGTCGGGGTACAGTAGATACTGGTTATAAGAAGCAGGAAATTAGGTCAGAAGGAAAAAACCTAAATTGTCCAGCCAAGATAACCAGTAAAAGCCAAGTTTATAGCTGAATAGCCCTTAATCAACTGCCAATTGATTTAGGAGTATTAGCGACTCCCCGATTTCAATCACTAGGTATATATTCTTGACAGTAATACAAATCTTAACTCTCTGTCAAGATTACGTTGAATCGGTATAATCAAAAACTTATTACAAATTCTAGGCAGTTCGATGAATTCTAAAATTTCTCCAAGCTCCCTTGATGCAACATCAATTGGTAATAAAAATCCAACCATGAAAGAATTTAACTCATCAGCACAAGCTGAGTTGTTTGCCAATCTCAAGCAGGTTAGATTTAGCGGTCAAATGGTGCTGACAGAACCCAAGGGAAGCAAATGGACTATTTATCTTCACCTCGGCTATATTCTGTATGCTAGTGGCGGAAATCATCCAGTTAAAAGATGGTACAGAAATCTGATACTATTCTTATCCCAGAACACTTCTGACTTTTCCGCTTGGGAATCTGAGATTTCTGGAATTGCAGTAGAAGATAGCAACAGATGTTGGGAATACCAGCTACTATGTGCCTGGGTAAAACAGGGTAGGATTACTCGGGAACAAGCAACCAAAATAGTTTGGTCAACTCTGCTAGAAATTTGGTTTGATATCACTCAAGCAAGAGATGTTAGTTATGAATTGAAGCAAGCGGAGTCATCTTCAGAGGGAATAGTTTTACTTGATGGCAATCGGGTAGTTGCAGAAGTAGAACGGAAATGGCTAGCTTGGCAAAAAGCTAAATTAACTGACTGTAGCCCAAATCAAGCCCCAGAAATTAAGGACGTGGAGCAGCTACAACAAAGGACTTCCCCTACAGTTTTCCAAATGCTCAGTCAATTAATGAACGGTCAAAAAACTCTGCGAGATTTAGCAGTAGAGATGAGAAAGGAGCTAATAACCGTTACTTGTTTCTTATTACCTTATATACAGTCGGGATTAGTAGAGTTAGTTAATATTCCAGATCTCCCTGCGCCAATATTACCAGCATCCACCGCTAATAAAGTTCAGAAACCACTAATTGCCTGTATCGACGATAGCCCCCTAATCTGTCAGTCTCTAGAGAGATTTCTTTCTAAAATAGGATATAGATTTGTGGGAATTAACGAGCCTTTAAGAGCTTTTAGTGTTTTGTTAGCTCTCAAGCCAGATTTGATTTTTCTCGACTTGATGATGCCAAATACTAACGGGTTTGAAGTTTGTGAGAAACTACGTAAAATTCCAACATTTCGGAATACTCCAATCATAATTTTGACAGGAAACGATGGTGTTGTAGATCGGGTCAGAACTAAAATTGTTGGTGCTTCAGGTTTCTTAAGTAAAGCCAAAGTAGATGGTGAAGCAGTATTAGAGGTACTTAATAAGCATCTGCGTCACTGTACTCTCAGTCAATTGAAGGCTGGTGAATCTCGTGCTGCTAGCAAAAAAACCACTGTTGCTTAACTCAAGCGGATTTTAAGAGCTACTCAACTGACAAACAGTTTTTACCCTAATAATTTTTACCCTAAATTGAAGCTTTAAACTGTATTTGAACCTCCTGTAGCAAACAAAATGTTGGTAGAAAGATGAATAACTTAACCCTCTTATTTCCTGTGTTACATCCGTTACATGGATGGCTTAAATCAAGAGAAATTAACAATCCTGTAATAGCTAGTATTTTTATTCAAATAGTTCCTGGTGGTTGTAGTTTTGAGGGCAAGAGCCAACTTTTTAAACCTAATATGATCTGTATTCCTCCTCTGTACCAGCTTAACCATTTCTACAAGCAATTTGTGATTCTTCCTTGTAAATATTTAGTTTATCTTGAAGAAAAATGTAGTTAGGATATTAAAATTTATTGTAGATTAGTTGGCTTAAATATTGATTTAACTTACTATAACCTACTAATTTGAGTTTGAGTTTTTTAAGCTGCCATTGGTTAGCTGCTGTTCAATTTTAAGAGTGTATCTATGAGGAACAATTATGAATACAGTCCTGGTTATAGAAGATTGTCTAGTTGAAAGGCAAGCGATCGCTATTAGTTTAAATCGAGGTGGTTTTAACGTACTAACGGCGGAAAGTGGGGAAGAAGCTACAGAAAAAATTAGCGAGACTCAACCCGATGTGATTATTCTTGATGTTGTCTTACCAGGGCGGAGTGGCTTTGAAATCTGTCGTCAGTTTAAAGCTAATCCAGAGACCAATAAAATTCCTGTGATTTTCTGCTCGAATAAAGCAACAGAATTGGATAAGTTTTGGGGTCTTAAGCAAGGTGCTTCAGCTTATCTTACCAAGCCCTTAGTTTCTGAGGAACTTCTGCGTACCATTAATCAACTAATTAAAAGTGAAAGGTAATGTTATTTTTCAAGGAGACGTAATATGGTGTCTGAATTTGTACCAGCCTCTTCAGAGGCAATAAAATCACAAAAATCTACTACCTCAGAGGTAATAGAGCAGTTCTTGCAGCTAAGATGTGTTTCTAAGACAACTACCCTATTGCCAACTAAACATCTTGCTGAGGTATTGACTTTTGCCACTGAGCAGATTACACCTATGCCCCATATGTCTCCTTGGATGATGGGAACTTATAACTGGCGTGGTGAAATTCTCTGGCTGGTGGATTTTGGTTATTTATTAGGGCTGACACCTTTGTATCAACAAGTCCTTTCAACTTATACAGCAGCAGTATTACAGTTTCCCTTATCCAACAACGTCTATAAAAATGCCGAGAGTCAGATAATAGGACTAGTGGTCAATCAGGTGGGTAGCATTGAGCGATGCTCTCCCGATTTAATACAATCTTCATCAGACTCTACTAAAAATAATAGGTTAGAAAAATTTTTAAGGGGTTATTGGTTAAAATCTGAACTGGAAATATTGCCAGTATTTGATACCGATGCCATTTGGGCAGAAATATCTCAGCCCTCTAATAGTTAATTAATTAAATATAGGTATATTCTTCAATGATCACAAATCTTCTTCAATCAGATTTATCAGAACCTCCTAAAGATGATGATCCTGATAATAAAGACAAAAACTCAGCCACCACTGAATCTAATTCTCTTGATAATACAACTACTAAAATAGCTCCCAACTCTGCTGCTTCATCTTCCAAAACTAAGGGAAATTTTCTACGATATAACATTTTCAAAAGTTGGAAGCAAATTAGCTTGCGACGGAGAGCAACTATTCTGGGTTTGGCTATAGGGGTAATTCCCATAGCAGCCATAGGAGGTATTGCTCATCACTTAGCTGCTGAATCGTTGATGCAGCAAATTATTAATGACCAAGAAAGTCGCACTTTTGACATTCGGCAGAAAGTTAGCATATACGTAAATAATATTATTAGTGATGCTACCACTATCGCTAGCTCCCCTCTCTTCACAGACCCAGAACTGAGTAAGAGAGCGTCCGTAAAACAGAAGGTAGCAATGCTAGATTCTTTTCTGGATGCTCATCATTCTCAAGGATTCGATAGCATTGCTGTATTCGACGTACAGGGCAAACTACTATTCCAGTCTAAATCACCTCATCCCATCTCCCCTAACGATAACTACAGTAACCGCGAGTATTTTCAACGGGCGATTACTAATAAAACCACTGCCATTAACGACCCTGAGATCCATTCTCTATCAGGCAAAAACAAGCTGGAAGTAGCTGTCCCCATCAAAGAGAAATGGACTGGTAAAATGATAGGGATTGTCTGCCTACGGATGCCACTAAGCCATTGGCGTAGTATCTTCCAATACGTTCAGTCTGAAGGATGGGAATACAGACTAATTGATACTGAAGGATACATTTTTGATACCGAAGAATCAGAATATATCGGTCGTCGTACTGGGGCTGACATCAAAGACTTACCCCAGTTACAGGCAAGACTTCAGACTCAAATGACAAATAGCATTCATGGCAAAGCTCTCACCAAGGTCATGAGAGACACAGACGATGATGAAAAAGTACTAGTCACCCTGGCATCTATTCCCAATATAGAAGGTGTGTTAGACCCTGGCTGGCAGCTTGCTCTATCTCGTCCTGTGGAGGATGCTTTTGCCTCTTTACAAGAATTACGTTTAACTCTGCTAATCGGTGCTAGTCTTACTGCTTTAATAGTAGGAGCAAGCACAGCTTTCTTGGCGAAGCAAGTTACGATGCCGATTTTAGCAGCAGCAGGAGCAATTAGAAAAATTGGTCGAGGAGAGCTAAACACCCAGCTTCAGATAGATGGTCAAGATGAATTATCAATCCTAGGAAGTAACATTAACAAGATGGCTAAACAGATGAAAGCACTTGTTAATTACAAAGCAGCAGAAGCCCAGCGTTCCCAACGACTAAAAGACTTGACTCTCCAGCTTTCTCGTACCCTTAACTCAGATGAGGTGTTTCAAATTGCGGTGGAAGAAATTTTAGAGGCTCTGCAAGCAGACCGAGTTCTGTTCTACGGTATTGAAGAAAATGGTCACGGAAAAGTTATTGCAGAATCTACCACTGATAGTTGGTCTAGTTTGCGTAAGGTAGAAGCCAATCAACTTGAGTATCTTAAGGAATATGTTACCGACGATCATTATCAGTTTGGTAAAGTACGGGCAATTCCCAATATTTACCAAGCTAATCTAGGTATAAATCATCTCAAGCAGCTAGAAGCTTTCGCCGTCAAAGCAGAGTTAGTAGCACCCTTTTCTGTGGGTCAAAAATTCCGAGGTCTATTAATAGTCCATCAATGTAAACAACCCCGAAAATGGCAGCAAGCAGAAATTAACTTTTTTGCCCAGCTTACCTCCCAAATAGTACTGGCTTTAGAACGAATCAACCTGATTCAAGACCAAAAATCTACTCAGGAACAACTACAAAAACGCGCCCTAGAATTATTGGTAGAAGTAGAACCAATTAGTAGGGGAGATCTTACTACTCATGCTACCGTTACCGAAGATGAAATTGGAACTCTAGCAGATTCTTATAACTCCACAGTTGAGAGCTTGCGTCAGATTGTGGTTCAAGTACAAAAGTCAATCACTCGGATGGCTACAGCTACAGGTAACAACGAAGGTTTTGCTCAATCTCTCTCCGAAAGAGCCTCCCAACAGTCAGAGGCAATAGGAGAAGCTCTCAATCAAATACAAGCTATGGCTGAATCAATCCATACTATTGCTACCAATGCAGAGCAAGCGGAAACAACATTCCAAGAAGTGTTAAAGACTGTAGCTACTGGAGATGTGGCAATGGATCGCACTGTAGAAGGAATTTTAGCTATTCGCGAAACAGTAGCAGAAACAGCTAAAAAAGTCAAACGCTTAGGAGAGTCCTCCCAAAAGATTTCTAAAGTGGTGAATTTGATTAGTAGTTTTGCTGCTCAAACTAACCTGCTAGCACTTAATGCTTCTCTAGAAGCTACTCGCGCTGGAGAAGAAGGACACAACTTTGCCAGAGTAGCTGAAGAAATACGAGACTTGGCGCAGCAGTCAGCCGAAGCAACTACCGAAATTGAAAAGATCGTTGCCAGTATCCAACTAGACACCAAAGAGGTGGTAACAGCAATGGAAGAAGGAACTGAACGAGTTGTTATTGGTACTAAATTAGTAGATGAAACCCGTCAAAGTCTTAGTCAAGTTGCCAACTCTAGTAAACAAGTGAGCAATCGGATTGCCAAAATTGCTCAGGAAACAGTTGAGGAGTTTCAAGCTAGTAAGGAGATCACCCAAACTATCGCTGAAGTAGCAGAGATGGCAAGTACAACCTCTAAAGATGCTGCTCAAGTATCTGCTTCTACCAAAGAATTACTTACAGTAGCTCAAGAACTACAAGAAAGCATTAGTCAATTCAAGGTGTAGTAGTAAGAAACAAATTCTCATATTTTTATTCTCTTGCAGAGAAATATATTTTTCCGTCCTCTTCCGACTAAAACCATGATTGACCCTGAAATTCACGACCAAACCTATCAATTTTTCCTTGAAGAAGCTCCAGAACTTTTACAGATACTTGAAACAGGTTTACTAACGTTAAGACAGGAGCGTAGCCCTGGAATAATTCACGACCTGATGCGTGCTGCTCACTCAATTAAGGGCGGTGCTGCTACTGTGGGGCTAGAACCAATAAAAATCATAGCTCATCGCTTAGAAAGTATCTTTAGGGCTCTTTACAGTGACACAGTAGAAATAGACGCTGAGTTAGAAAGTTTACTGCTAGAAGCTTATGACTGCTTAAAAGAGCCACTACAACAACAGATTAGTGAAGGGAGCTTCGATCCAGAGTCTGCTTTAACTGCTGCTGAACTTATCTTTGTCCAAATTGAACCAAGATTAGGAGATGCTTTAAAAGAGGCTAACAACTATATTCCTAGCTCCACAGATTTGGGAGTAGATATGCTCTCATCTATCTTTGAAGTAGATGTTGCTCAGGGAATCGAACGCTTGGCTATGGTGGTAGCTAATCCGCGAAACTACGAAGTAGAAGGAGAATTACGTTCCCAAGCTGAAGTTTTCGCGGGATTTGCCGATATTTTGGATTTGCCTGGCTTTGGTGCGATCGCAAAAACTGTAATTGCTGCTATTGATGCTAATCCTGACCAAGTTTTACAAATACTTCCTTTAGCCTTAGCTGACTTCCAGGCTGCCAAAGAAACAGTGCTGGCAGGAGATCATACTGAAGGTGGTAGCCCTTCTCCTGCTTTAGTAGCATTGTCAGAAGCTACTAAACAAGACCAGATTGACGAAGTCAAGCCCGCTAGCATGGAGGTTCAGGAGAGTACCATTGACCTCACTCTGACTATTCCTGAAGCTCCACCATTAAGCGAAACAGTAGAACTCCCCTCTTTAGATAATTTAGATAATTTAGATAATTTATACAATATTGAAAATTCTTTAGATGACCTAGAGAGTTTCTTATCTGAAAGTGGTTCCGAAACAGATACAATAGCAACTCTAGAAGTTCCTCCAGAGGCTATGATAATTGCTCCTGACCTAGAACTAGAAGCAATAGAAACTTCTTGGGAAGAAGTAAAAGAG
>JAAUYH010126830.1_pt1 | contig 25707 bp, 17 predicted proteins | sample 7278061 | NCBI WGS metagenome assembly JAAUYH01 (sample SAMN14350203, study PRJNA611818) | marine sediment metagenome | isolation source: surface marine sediment (0.6m) | place: French Polynesia: Moorea | collected 2018-08 | reverse complement strand
GTAAATTAGATTCATACAATAGCCATGCTGTGGGATAAGGCCTGTTTTTATTGCTGTGTTACATTAATTGCAGTTTGGATTTTTTTTTGAACAAATTTAGAATATATTCCTTTAGCCCACTCTAACTCATTTTTGTTTAAGAAAGTGAGAAGTCATGTTGTGGCTCAAACAGAACTTTCCTAAATTGTATTTATGTGTCCGTGTTTGTTTGTTTTGGGGGAATCATCCCTGAATAATTAATTGTAGTGGGACTTTATTTGTATTTTAGAATACTCGTTGAATAAAGAAAGGAATGAATATGGAACCTTTGATAACATTTTCAGTTCAGATCTCTACTATTATGGGATTGAATATTTTATGTCTCATCCTTAGCTCGATATTCTACTAAACAACTGAAAATGAGTGCGAGGTATGACAGTTTGGAAAATACATGAAAGTCTATGAACAATAGGCAGACCACAGGTATTAGCAAGCGAACTTCCGATTCCCTAAAGGCCGCAAGAAATTGAAATCTGTTTCAATTCAGCCTTCAATTAAACAAGCTAAACTAAATGACATGAATTTCGAAATTTGGGGTTAGTATCATGAGGTCTTTTCTACTTAACCTCAAAGTTTGCTCAGCCTTCCGGATTCTCTCGATTGAACTAATAGAAAGGAACTGGAAATGCCTCGTAAATGTGAGATTGAGCATTATCGAATTCCGATTGTTTTGTTGTAGCGTTGGACACACTCTATACTACACTTTTGCACCATAACTGGGGTACGAATTTGAGCAAACTTAAGCAAGTGTAGAAAGGGCCTAAAGTACATTTTACCTTTCAATCATCTTATGTATCAGCTGCATGTATCTAATACAATTCATCGGCTTCTAACTAACGTTTGTCTACTCCCTATAGGAACACAGGACACAGGAAGGTCACGACTTTGCGCTGTTGCTGACGTTAGAAATTTACTATAGTAAAACATGTAAATGTATGTAACAACTTTTTTTCTGGTATTCTACAGGAGAATTCTGCCATTCCACAGAACAAAAGTTCTGCCATTCTACGGCAGAATTCTCCCGTAGAATACCAGAAAAAAAGTTGTCACATACATTTACATGTTTTACTATAGTAAATTTCTAACGTCAGCAACAACGCAAAGTCGTGACCTTCCTGTGAAAGGACACGGTGATCTGAAGAAGTTAACGTAGTAAATCGTCCTTATTTTTGGTTAGTTTCCATTTGATTCTTAGTGTTGTAATTAAGAAACACCTACTTATCCTACTTATATTGATAGGATGCTTCGGTTCTCTTAATTGTAAAATTAAAAATTCCATATAAATCATTTGGAAACAAACAAAAACTCCATTTACATAAGAAACCGGTGGAAAAGTTTTCTCTTTCTTTAAGTGTCGATTTCATAGAACCGCAGGGCGTACCATGGAGCACTCTACAAAATACCGCACGGGTACTCATTGACGAAAACATCGGTAATGAGTCATTACCGATGTCCTGAGGCCGCCACTACTATTGACAGCCACAATACAGTACACCTAACAGGAGCGCGAGTTATTTGTGCAAGAGTACCATAACTGCTCAACTGCTCTCCATTTAGTGACAACATAATTCATATTCACGACGCTGCAGAGGCAAGTTGACTTGTCTCGTTTCTAAAAACACACTAGAACTCACGTCTCACGTTTTCCCTCGTCAACAGCACGGAACTTAGTTGAGCTCAGTTTGGCTATGTTTGTTCAGCTTTCTCTCTTTCTCTTCGAGAACAAGCCAGAAACAGAATGTGACCTATCGAATTTAACTTGCAGAGTGGTGCGTCAATTGCTTCATGTTAACTGTAAAGTAAGCGGTTGATCAAATTCGCCTCGTTGTCGCCAATTCCACCCACTTAGTCCATGACCCCAATGATAATAGGAAGTATGGCTTCACAGATATTTGATTGGTTATGTCTTTCAGAAACAATTGTTTCTGTGTTCCCTGCTGTAGAAAAGTATCTCAACCTTACTACAATACGGTGCAATGCACTACTGCAACCTCATCTAGAACGAGTACAAGCCTTTCACGACCACAATCTGCTGACTTTGTTATCTGACATTCTCTTACTTGTCACTTTTACGAATGCAGAGATGGATTGGGGAACTGACGACAATCCACGGGTAAGTGCTTCGAATAGTGACCCAATAGCGAACAGAGTGAATGCAGCTATTCGCGCTCGCATCAGGAACGTTGCTGGAAGTGCAGATGAATTGGCTGATGACGTTGTCCGGAAGGTCGTCGAAGGCTGTGAATTGCGTATCCAAGGAATGAGGAAAGCGATGGGCAGCGAGGAAATAGAACAAATGGCTCCTGGTAAGCAGAAAACATGTGCCCGAAGTAAACTTGACCAGAAAATTACCAGGAAAAAACCAGAGGTTTTAGCAAATTCGTTTTCTCAAGCCGTGAAGTTGTTTTCATATGAAATCAGAGCCTTGCACGTTGAAAATCAGAGTCCGCCGCCGAACCACGAGTTACTTTCTGTGGCAAACACTAATCTGCAAGTTGAAAATCAGAGTCTGACGCGTGATAAAGAATTACTTGGCGCGGTAATTACTAACCTGCAAGTTGAAAATCAGAGTCTGACGCATGATAAAGAGCAACTTGCCGCGGCAAACAGAAACCTTCAAGTTAAAAGTCAGAGTCTGACCCACGAAAAAGAGCTACTTGCTGAGGCAAACAAAAACCTGAACGTTGAATGCCAGAGACTGACGTATGGTGATCAGTTCCTTGTTTCGGAAAACAGAGACCAGCGCACTGAAATTCAGACTCTTAGGCAAAATATTCTTATTCTTGCTGCTAAAGTCGAAGAACTCCGAAGACTACTCCACGACTTGTTATCAACGAAGCCGACTGCGGGATCGGAACCGAGATCGGGGCCGGATGATCATCCTTCTGGCGGTGCTCCACCAAAATACGACGGGCAAGATGATGAATACCCGGATTCCGGTAGGCCTGGCCCGAGTTCGAATGGGGGACCATCGTTTTTTGCCAATTCATCCTCAAACGGTTACTTTCTATCCGAAAGTTTGCCAAATGCTCAGCCACCTACAGACACATCCGAAGATGTTTCTAGTTCTTCACCGGACGAAAATTCATCATCTGAAGAATCCAATAGTGATGAAGAGAGCATCATATCATTGGATTCAAGCTCGATCACAACTAAACCTCTATCTGTTGAAAACTCCAGTAATGATGTGAACACGGAGGAAAAGGTTGATGAGCTGTTATCAACCGAGGATAGAATGCCGGATCCAAGAAGCATGAACGAGGAAGGTAGCCAAGAATCAGTTTGCAATGGCACAAGTCCTTTGAAATTGGAATCTGGTGCCGAACACAATACTAGAATGTCTTCTCCGCTCATTGAATTGAATACGCAGGAACCTGGTGGAATTTCAATACCTCACCAATGTTGGACGCCTAAAGGCACTTTGGCTCTGTCCAAATCTCTAACATGGCTAAGGAGAACACCTATCGAAGTTCCTGATAATGACATGCCTGTGCTGAAACTCCCGTCACCTTCTGGATTATCAGTTACTATGGTATTTTCTTTGCGGTCAGGTTCTATGGTGTCAGTTTCTGTAGGACCATCCGCTCTTACCCGAGTAACGGAAAGGAGGTGTAGTAGAAGAACACGCAATCTTCGAAATGAGCGACCCCCGTGTATGCCTAATACTCTAGGATGTGCAGAGCGAGCCTGTGAAGGACGCGCTCAAGAGCCATCCAGTGGCACGGACAGTACATTTCAGCCTTAGTTGTCCGGTGTGTATGGAACTAATCACTTGATTGTTCGACAACAATAGCAATCACAAGATCGGCTAGGTGCGATACTCTCATCTTGTCTTCAAGGTTCAATGAAACTTCGAAGCTGTTTCGCACCATCAGGAGAGAGCAGTGGTAAACGAACTGCTGTGAACTGGTTCTGGTACAAGACGCACGCTAACTGTACAAAACCATAACCATACCTGCCTGTAATAATGTCTACGTTATCAGATGCCCTCAATTGAACGCGGGATTGTTCATTACAACGAAGTTCACCAATAAAGGAACATGAGATTAATGATACATGCATGTCGCATGTTTTCCAATCTAAAATCGAACACTGACGAGTCTTAGTTATTACTCATCGATGCCTTCGATAACAATAATAATAATCACGTGAACCATATCCGTGATGGGGCTTTGTTCTGTCAAAGCAATAAATCAAAGCACAATAATCCGATTACAGGTTCCGTTCATGTATCGCCATTTCAAAGGAATAGAACTACTTTGGAACCCCCAGACCGCTCCGTGATTATCGAAGATTCTCACTTTGGAACAACCTAATGGTTTCACTGTCCATTTCATCGAATCGCGAATCGCGTGAACTATTGACTCGCATAATCAGCCTCCGCAACCACTTGGTAGGCCATTTGCGAAAAAGACGATTACGACATTCGGTTACAATTGTCGAGCTCATGCTTCACAGTCCATTCTCGACATCCTGCAATTCCCCGAAAATCTTGCCGAATAATTACGATAACTTTTTGCAAGCAAGTAGTTCGGTGATCCACTGAAGTTGATAGCGAGGAGATCTCGCTACCAGTACCAGTACATTTCACCGTTTTACGTAATACATCTTGTGATTTGTGTACGCCTATTTGATTGGGGCGGGACAGAATATACGTTACATAGCACCTTGGGCCTGTACAGTACTGTACGATTCAGCTTTATAGGTGGTGCCACCCACAACTGCACAGTCCAGTAGCGTACATCTTCAGGACATGCTCCATAAGAATCGTGGATTTGTGGGTAGGTATTAATGGCACCAACTTATGCCGACTCCGAGGATACGGTCCAGGTTGAGAATTATTGACTGTCAATCTATGATTGCCTTCAATTTCGAATTCCGTCGCCCTCATCAAACCATAACATAGCGGGGTCCAAATCTGTCCTCACTACTTCATGCGTTCAGAACTGCCTCATTCTCATCAACTCACCAAGCGCGAACGTTGAATAGTTGCAATAGCTCAATCCGGCATAACCGTGCAGCCAAATTTTCAATATACATATCGAAAATGATATAGCATACAATAGTAACACGAGGACTAACGTCCCAATAACAAGCCAAAGCAGGATAACTGACATGCTATGCTAAAAAATAGGCATAGGGCCATAAGGAATGCATTGTCTGCTCAGTCGAGGTGGAAAAGTTTGATGTGATGGAGAATTACATGGAGCATGAACGAGCAGTGTGAACGTAAGAAACGTTCAATGTCCACGGGAAAAATCCGTGAAAAAGATTCCTATCGTTGTATGTTCAAGCTCCCAAGAACTCGGAACTTTTTCTCAGAGATAACTGAGTGGATCTGTTTGGAAAACTCGAAACGATATCGAATCTCTGGGTTGGGGAGTTGTCACTGAAAGAGAGGAAATAGTGATCTGAGCTCGATACTGTACTGTACCATGGGGACAATGCCATTTCTAGCAAAGCCAGGAACTCGTGCATCGTTTCCATAATTTATAAAATATCACATGCGAATTTCGAGATTCGTGCTGCTTCTGAACATAAAGAGCGGATTGCCTGAAAAATTAATTTCCGCGTGACACCATTATGTGTTCATAATTTCCGATTACCTACACTCACTGTAGCTTTAGGGCAGTTTATACTGCCGCACTGTAAGCCACACTTCACCAAGTAATTTGGATATTGACAGAATTCTAACTCCTGTACTGTTTGGTCTTTGAAAGTGTTCAATTGCACAAAAACTAAGTGAACAAGTCTAGTATTGTACTGTACAGTAGTTTGCCGGATTCTTCGGGTTACATTCCTGCCTTGAGCTCCGTATGAAACTGAGGGCACCGCTGGCTGCGTTTCGGATTCATGTACTGGGTATTGGTAGTACGGCACCTCAATGCACTCACTCACTCACTTGTGGAAGCTGAGATTGCGCAATCACTGTAAAGTAATTCTCGACAACATTACTTTTTGACAACGCTGAGGAATTTACTTATTTCAGGGCATCCCGACAACACAATGAAATTACAGAACTCTCTGTGCCGCCGTATTTTCCCAAGTAAACATCGATTGTGCAGTGAGCCGCCCTGTGTCTAAGCCGCGTGCCGCTACCGCTAACCCAACAACATGGATGACATTCCTTTTGACCCGTTCGAATTATCCGCGATAAATGCGGAGGCTATCCTTAACGGCGGCAAAAAAGAGTATTCACTAACACCTGATCAACAAATGTTAGGGTTTCTACGACTTCATGATCCTGTGACGACCGTTTCCCCTTCTCAGAACCCGGTAAGCGTTGTTGAACAGGATGTAGTCCCCAGCAATGGACTAGTACCGGATAATTCTGAATTAAGCAAGAGTCCTTCCCCCGAAAACACGTCCGGAGGCCACGCATCGAATGCTTGTGAAGGACTGCTGCCGGCTCAACAGAACTCTGCAGCACTCGCTGCATCTCCCCATGTAACCAACAAATCTGGTCGTGACTTAAAGGTGTCTGTTGCGATACGCCGCTGTCGAACAAGTACTCGAACAGTGCCACCGCCACAAAAGAATCCTGAGATTGTTCCGAAGGTTCCCGAAATTCAGCCGGCTCCACCAAAACAGCGACAGAAAACGGATCCAGTCCAACAAAAGAAACTGGACACGGAGCTACGATTGAATCTGAAAACAATCACCGAGGAGGCTGGAAAGGGGGCCGACGACGTAAAACGGCAGGTAGAGAACTACGCCGATATGAGTTCGAAATCACTTAAGGATAAGTTGGAATTCAAGAACAAAGCAAAATTGGAAAGTGGGGATAAGAAAACCAGGAGAACTGCTCTAAGCAACATCAACCAACAAGTACTCAGGAGAAAACAATACCTTTCAATACATGGTCTTACTGTGGCTATGGAGCTACTCTTCGTAGACAAGGTGAATATGCACGCTGAAAGGCAGAGTCTCATCGACAAAGTTGAGTCGGTTGAGATTGAAAAGCAGAATCTCGAGGCTCAAGTTGAGTCACTTAACGCTGAAGTTCGAAGACTAAGAAGTCAACAAGGTGGCTCGTCACCTATGGGACCGCCACACGATTATCCTCCTTCTGGCGGTCCATCAAACGATTTTGGAGGAGATGATTCTGCACCAGATGACTCCAATTCGGGTGGCCCAGGATCTAGTTCCGGTTCGTCTGCTGGCCCTACATTGCATGAAGGTCCGTCTTATGGCGGTGAACCCCCATATCATAGCATGTCAAATGCTCTGTTACCCGCCGAAGTCCCTGAAGATTATTCTGATTATTCATCACAGGAAAGTTCTTCTGATGAAGAATCAAATGAGGGTACTGGCTGTGGACGAAGAGTTGATGACGAACTACTGATCGAGCATAGGAGCTCTGATTCGAGAGACATGAACCAAGAAGACGACCTTGAATCGGCTCTCAGTTGGTCAAGTCTTTCAGAATTGGATTCAGGTTCCGAATGCGATACTGAACCGTGCTCTTGTGCGATTACTGACCATCCGGCCGTTCAGACGAATGCCCAGGAAACTGTTGGAAGTGACAAGTTGAATCATTGTTCCACACCTGTTAACGATGTACTGCCCTGCAAGTGTCAAGCAGTCGGAAAGGCCCAACCACATGGTTTCGTGAGCATAGATTCTTGTGATGATATTCCTGCGCTGGTGCTCCCATACTCGCTCTCACAAACTAAAGTATTGTGAAGGAGACGCATTTGAAGAACCACAATCACTGAAGAGAGCGACCGTTGAGAAATTATGAAGGAGACACCCTAACGTCACCTGTGTGTAAAATAGTTTATACCCATTTGCAACCTGCATTTAATGAATGAAATGTCAATAAGTTGTCTGTGTTTGCTCTACCATCAAAAATACTTGTTATGAACTGGCAGTCGAGTTATCTGCTGCCCTGTCCCGGCAAACCAACACGAAATATGAACAATACAAGACAGGATTTTATGAGGATCGGAAAGATAAATGCATGTGGGGGCATTCTTATTTTGTCGTGTCCACAAGGCAGGGGGTCACGTACTCTCCATTGCGTACTAAAATCAGGAACTAGCTACGGAATATAGTATCTGTAACATTATGTCTTGGAAGTGACGTCACCTAGGTGTCTAATAGTAATGAAATCTCGTAGTTGTTCAGGTCATCTATCAAAAACAAAGTCAATGAATTGCCGAACACCTGTTCCAATATGCGCAGAATGCTTTCCAGGGAAAGCTGGTATCCGCAACATGTAATGAAGCTGTCACAAGAGTATCACTGGATTTTGATTACTCTGTTCGGCACATCACTTAGATTAACAGTCAAAATCTGATGATTGATAGACCCAAACAGTCCACAACTCAACTCTCGCGATGGGTTAGCCATTGCCATTTGCCCAAACTTCGATGATGGATTACTGTACCCATTGCAACGAGAATACATGTAAATCAGTAAAGGCACATGAGATTGATGGTAAAGTAGATGGGCGCTGCAGCATCATTACCCTCGGTAACGACAATCACGAGAAGCACTCCAACAATGTCAACAATAACCCTCCGAGCTGCAATCAAATCTCGATGATTCTAATGCGCATTCTATCAATGCGTAGACTATTGAAATGAATAGCAATATCGCTGTCGACTTGGGGTTTCCATTCATTTAGGAAAGCGCAAATCCACGACGAAAGTCATGAGTATGGTCAACGCAAATTGTGATCTGGTGAGATTGATGTTGACGAGATCTCGGCTGCCGTTTCACCTAACACATCTTGTAATTTGTGTACGTATATGGAATGGGGTGGAACGGAATGTCCGTTACATCGTACGTGGGAAAGAATATCCGTTACATAGCAATCCAATAACGCGATGCTGCAGTACAGTACAATTCAACTTCGTGGGTGGCGCAATCCACTATTGAATGTACGTCAGTTCAGGTCAAGTTGCACAAGAATCGTGGATTGGTGGATGATGGTTGATATTAATTGATATCGATTGATAATAACGGTACACAACGACAGTGACTTACGCCGATTTCGGGAATGTGATTAGGATAGAGAATTATTCAATCGTTGATTGTCTTCAATTCGAGTTCCGCCGTCCTTACCTAACCATGACATAACCGTGTCCAAATCTGTGTTCACTATTTCATGCCTTCAACCTACATGATTCTCGACATTTTCCCAAAAACGAACACTGGATAATTGCAATAGCTCAAACCTGCATAACGGTGTAACCAAGTTGCGAAGCGAAAACCATGGAGCATCCAATAGTAATATGAGGAATAACGTCGCAATAACAAGCCAGACTAGGACCACTCAAACGCCGGTTCTGTCTCGTAACCATGCACAGATATGGGTAAACGCCCACATGGAATGAATTGTCAGCTCAGTCGAGGTAGAAAAGTTTGACAGGAAAGAGCGTCGATTGGAGTATGAACGAGCAGTGTGAGCGTCTGAAACGAGACATCAATGTCAACAGGAAAATATTCTGTGAAAAACATTCCTATCGTTGAATGTTCCGCCTCCCAACGAACTTGAGACTTCTCAGAGTAAACTCTGTGGGCCTGTTTGGGTTAACTCAAAACGATGTCGAATCTGTGTGATGTGGCGCACCGCTTGCCAACATAGTGAGAGGATCTGATGAGCTGAACCCGTAACAATGGGGACGACTGTACTGGAACTGTAAAGACTTTTTTCTTGCCCTATCGGGCCCCTTATGGCCCTGACAGGGAATATGAAACTGATCCCTACTACAGTATCAGATTGTAGTTTCCAATTTATGTAAAAATAGTTTTCCGTATTTGTCTTCCAACATGCCTGTACGGAATCGCGTGCGCCCCGACGTTCTGCAAAATTGAACTGGGGCGGCCGTCAACAGCTTAGCAACAACCCGGAAGACCGCCGAATGTCTGACGGCCATGAACGTCCGGCTCGCGCAAACCGAATAGGTTATCCGAATTTGAGGCAGACCAACATCAATGGACCGATGGTGGACTCAAGGAGTGACGCAAGACTGAAATCCAACAATCCAACTTTCCACAGTTCATCACTTGCTCTTCCTCCAGCTCCGTCTGCAGTTGTACGCAATGGCTCGCCATGGACGTACTCTAGCTTTGCGAATACGGAGGATATCCCTGACTACGCAAAAGCTTATTTATCAAAAGCTAGCGAAAGCATACCTCTGTTTCGACAAGGCATCATTCCTTCAAGGAGTGTTCCCACTTCTCGGAACTTGGAGAGTGCTTCTGAACAGGCTGCAGTGGCCGACAATATACTATCACGCCATAATTCTGAGTTCGGCAATCGCCTTTTTCCCGAAAACGCCACCGGAGGCCACGCATCGCGTACCAGTCAAGGACTGTGGTCGTTTCAACGGAATCCTGCTCTACTCACTACTACTGTCAATGTTACAAGCGCCCCTTTTCACGACTTAGGCGTGTCTACTGCGATACCCCAACTTCGAGCAAGTAGTGAAGCAGTGCCACCGCCGCAACAGAGCTCTGAGACTACTCTGCAGGTTCCTAAAGTTAGCGTGGTTCCGCGACAACAGCGACTGAAGAAGGAAACAGACGAACACGAAGAAATGAACCCAGAGCTGCGATCGAAACTGAAAAAAATCATCAAGGAAGCGAGTTCAAGTGCCGGTAAGGGAGCCCACGACGTACAACAGCTGGCAAATAATTACGCACGTTTGGGCTCTCAATCACTGAAGGATGAGCTGGAACGCGAGAACAAAGCAAAATTGGAAAGCACTGTTAGAAAGGTCAAGAGAGGTGCTCAAAGTAACATCAATCAGCAGGTACGCAAGAAAAAACAACGCCTTTTAATACGTGGGTACACTGTGGCTGTGGAGGAGTTATTCGAAGATAAGAAGATAAGTCATGCTGAAAAGCAGAAGTTCATGCAGGAAATTAAGTCGCTTAAGGCTGAAAACCAAAGATTGAAAAGTCAATCACGTGGCTCGTCATCTATGGGACCTCCACACGATGATCCTTTTGGTGGTCCACCACCAAGCGATTTCGGAAAAGGTGTTACAGCACCAGATAATTCCAATTTGGGTGGGCCGGGATCTAGTTTCCACTCGTCTGGTGGCCCAGCATTGAATGGAGGTTCTTGTGGCGGTAAACCTCTATCTGAAAGCGTGTCGAATGCTCAAGTAACTACCAAGTTGAATGCTCAGGGATCTGTTGGAAGTGGAAATGTTAATAATTGTTCGACACCTGTTAACCATGTACTGGTTTGCAAGTGTCATGCAAGCGGAAAGGCCAAACCACCTGGCTTCATAATAACAAATTCTTGTGATAATATGCCTGAGTATAACCTCCCGAACCCACTGTCGGGAACGAAAGCATTCGGAAGGAAACGTACGTGAACTGCAATCATTGAAGAGACTGCGCCCGCAGAGAGATTCTGAAGGAGACCCTCCAAAGTGACCTGCGTGGAAAATAGATTATTCTCATTTGTAGCCTACACTTAATTTAAAATGTCAACTAATCTGTGTATACTCTGTCAACAATAAGACTTGTCATGAATTGAGAATCGAACTATCTGTCCCTGTCCCGAACATCCAACACGAGATTCGAACAATATCAGCAAGTGGACATTCTCATTTTGTTGTGTCCTCAAGGTAGGGGTCACCCACTGCTCATTGTGTTGTTAACACAAGAACTATCTGCGTAAGTCGGAATTCGTTACTTATACTGAGAGGCAACAGTGTCTTCCACAATGTATTGGAAGTGACGTCAGTTAGTTGTCTGATACTCTACTGCAGTAATGTCATTTCTTGGCTATTCCAAGTCATCTATCAAAAACAAAGTAAATGAAGTGTTGCAGACCTGTTCCATTACACGAAGTACGCTTTCCACGGAAAGCTCCTGCTCACAGCATGCAATAACACTGTCACGAGAGTACGGTATCTCTGGATTCTGATTACTCAGTTCGATGTATCAATTACATTCACCGTCAAAATGTAACGATTGATAACCCAAGCAACCCACAACTCATCTCTCTCGCGATGGGTTGGCCATTGCGGTTTGCCCAAACTTCGATGATGGATTACCCGTTGCAACGAGATTACATGTAAATCAATAAAGGCACATGAGATTGATGGTAATGTAGATGCGCGCTCCAAGTTTTCCAATGTGATTTTCGTTTTACTCATCAACACCCTGGAAGATAACTTTCACGAGAATCACAACTACAACAACAACGACAGCCTTTCGTTCGTTATGTCATCAAAATTCAATGATTCTAATGCGGATGCTATAAATGAATAGATCCGACATATGAACGGCAACATAAATGTCCGCTTCGGGTTCCCCATTCATCTAATAAATGAACAAATCCACGAAGAAAGCCGTGAGTTCGGTGTGCGCAAATCATAAAACATTGCGCAATACTGTACGGTACGCTACTTCTGAGGACTTTCGCGAGCAAGTAATGTACAGCAGTTCGGTGATCCGGCGAGATTAATGTTGAGAAGATGTCCCTGCTGTTTCATCTTGAGATGTATGTTACGTATGTTTGATTGATGCGGGAAGGAATATTCATTAGACGGGTATTCAACTCCGGTATGGTACAGTACAGTAGAATTCAAGTTCGTGGGTGGTAGCATGCATAACTGTACATATGTTCAAAACAGCTTCTACAAGAAATCGTCGATTCGTGGATGCTTGTAGATGTTGACGGATGCTGATTGACAAGTTCAGTACACAATAGATGAAACTCAAACAGATTCCGGGAATATGGTTCTGTTATTCAATCAATTACCGTCTTCAATTCGAATCACGTCGCCCTTATCCAACCACGACATAACAGGTGCAAATCTGTGCTCACTATTTCATCCATTCAAACCAGCCAAATTCCCGACAACTCACCAAGAGCGAACGCTGGATAGTTGCAATAGCTCAGTACCACACAACCATGTAGCCAAATTTTAAATGTACGAAGCGAAAACGACGTAGCATCCATTACTAACATGAGGACTTACTCACAATAAGAAGTCAAAGTCGGATAGCTGAAATGCAGATTCTATCACGTAACTATGCTCAGAAATGGGCACAGGACCACAAGGAGTGCATTATCCACTCATTGGAGGTGGAAAAGTTTGGCATGACAGAGAATCAATAGAGGCATGAACGAGTAGTGTGAACGTGTGAAACGCGTCATCGATGTCAACGGGAAATCATTCGGTGAAAACTACGTATCGATGTATGTTCAAGCTCCCAAAAAACTTGAGACTTTTTCAGAGAAAAAACTCTGAAGGTGTGTTTGGGTAACTCATAATGATATCGAATCTTTGAGATATGAAGCACCGGTACACTAGTCAACAGAGTGAGAGGATTTCATGACCTCAGTTCGATACATTTGGGCAATTCACTACAGGTAGTGTACCGCTACAGATTTGTGACAAACCGTACAACCATGAATTGTTTCCATGTAAACTTACGTAATTCATAAATATTTTCGAATAACTGTTGGAAGAACGCTTGCTGTTTCTGCGAAGATTTTAAACGGCTAATCCCCAGGGAAATTATTCTTCTCGCAACTACGTCCACTCACTACAGTGTTACGGTAGTTTATACAATTCACATTGGTGGAGCGGGAGAAGTGCGGCTATGCTGCAACCACGTCACTGGTGAATATATATATGTATTGAAGGATGCAAGGAAGCATCGCCAATGAATACTGTACGGTACTGTAGTTTAGTTCAAATACAGCATTTCCATTTTCCGAAAACTGAGGTAGTAGTAACGCACTCTGTTTCACCTTCAAACAGTTCCGGTTGCAGTATTGACGTGCTCGTAGTGTTATTCTCCGTTTTAGTTTTTAAAAAAGGCACTGAACAACGGAAACGAAGAACCTGTGGCACAACAGAACAACCAATTTCAACACACTACGAATGACCCGGTACAATTTACTCTAGTTGCGTGTGTCCTTGCCATTACAAGCGGGCTCTGCGACGCTCGTCCGCATTTGGTTCTGTTACAATTTGTTGTCTTTTCGAAAGAAACTGATCAAAAATGAAATACTGTATGGCCATACTGTAGATCCAGGAACTTAAGATTAGATTTCTCTTGTAGTTGTAAATTAAATGAAATAGATGTGATTGTGAGGTTTCTATACCGAATTAGAATTGTTTACCGAATTATGATTGTACTGTACGTAGTGAGTCACCTGTACACGAGCAGTGCGCAAGTTTCGTGCGCGGTTACTGTCAACAGCTCAGCAACCGCATGGAAGACTACCGTATGTCTGATGGCAATGAAATTCCGGCACGCGCAAGCCAAACAGTTGGTCCGAATTTGATATACCAGAGTTCGTCACTTGCTCCTCCCCCGTCTGCAGTTGCAGGCTACGTACCGTCATGGGGTCACTTTGAGGTGAATCTAGAGAACACCCCGTACGCCGACCCGAAAAACAATGTACCAAATGCTAGCGAAAGTGATTCTCTGGTTCAACAAGGTGTTATTCCTTCGCCGGACTTTTACAATTTGTCGAACTGGGGGAGCGTTTTTGAGCAGGATAATGTTCACAGGAATGCGCCATTACTGGATAATTCTGAATTGGGCAATGGTCCTCATCCCGAAAGTGCTTTCAGAATGCGTGCATCGGGTGCTGGTCAAGGACCGTGGTCCTTTCAACAGAATTCCGCACAACTCATTACTCCTCCGAATTCAACCGACAACTCAGGTCATGACTTAAAACGCCGACGTCGAGCAAGTAGTCCAACAATGCCTCCACCGCAACAGAGGTCTGAGATTGTTCCGCAGGTCCGTGAAACTCGAGCGGTTCCATCACAACAGCCACAGAAAACGGAAACAGCCGAACAAAAGAAATTAGACACAGAACTCCGATCGAATCTGGAAACAATTAGCAAGGAAGCTGGACAGGGCGACGGCGATGTTCGAAAGGAGGTGAATCGCTACGTTGAGTTGAGCACTGAACTGTTCGAGGATAGGTTGAACCTCAAGAACAAAGCAAAATTGGAAAATACGGATAGAAGAATCAGGAGAGCTGCTCAAAGTAACCGCAATCAGCAAGTAAGCAAGAAAAAACAGCACTATGAGAATTTTGGTCTGAATGAGGCCGTTGAGGTATTATCCAACGCAAATAAGAGGAATCACGCTGAGAAGCAGAGTCTTACGCACATGAATGAGTCACTTAAGACGGAAAACCAGAGTCTCAAGCACAAAGTTGAGTCGCTTGAGGCAGAGCTTCGAAGACTAAGAACTCAACTGAGTGACTCTTCATCTGTGGGACCGCCACACGATGGTCCTCCTGGCGGTCCACCGCCGAGCGATTCTCGAAGAGATGATTCAGCACCAGATAATTCCAATTCAGGTTGGCCAGGATCTACTTTCCGTTCATCTGGTGGCCCAACATTGCAAGGAGGACCAGCGTCTGGGGGTTTGCCTCCATCTGATAGCATGTCAAATGCTCAAGTACCTACTAAGTTCAATGCTCAGGAATCTGTCGGAAGTGGAGAACTTAATCATTGTTCGACTCCTGTTTACGATGTACTGCCCCGGCAGTCTCAACGAGTTGGACAGCTCGTTTTGTCAAACACAGATTATATCCCTGTGTTGGGGCTCCCAAATCCGCTCTCAGAAACTCAACGTATCGGAAGGAGCCGGTTTTTGAAGGGCCGCAATCGCCGATGAGAGCGACCGCAAGTGGATTCAGAGGGAGACGCCCTGAAGTGTTCCATGTGGACAACAGATTGTACAGTACAGTACTCATCTGTAACATACATTTGAATTATAACACGGCTATAAGTTGTCTGTTTACTCTACAACAGCTAACAGACTCACCATGAATTGGGAGGCAAATTATCTGTCGCTTTGTCACCGCAAGCCAACACGAAATACGAATAAAATCGGAGAGATTTTTATTAGGAGCGGAAGACGCACAAGAGCGGCATTTTCATGTTGCTGTTACACGCGTTATCAAGCGAAAATGAAGGAGCCTTAACGCGAGTGACCCAGAGCTAAGGAGAGAATGCTTAGTAAAAATCAGCATGGTCACCACCGTCACCACATACCCACACCACGGTCAGAATTTGACTACTGAACAAGTATTTAGTGTCCAAACGTCATGAATGAGCGAGCCACTAGGCGCATGACAAGATTTAGATTCACGCTCTACGCTCAAGTACGGTGGCGGCCGGTGTTCTTGTTCGTGCCCTAAAATTAGGTGGTCACTCACTCTTCAAAGAGCTGTTAAGACAGGAACGTGTTACGTAAGGTAGTATTCGTTACGTCCACTGAAAAATAACAGCGTTTGCCACAATTTGTTGGAAGTGACATCTCGTAGTTTTTCAGGTTATCTATCAAAAACAAAGTCAGTGAATTGTTGGAGACCTGCTCCAATACGCACAGAATGCTTTCCAGGGAAAGTTGGTACCCACAACATGTAATGAAGCTGTCACAGGAGTATCCCTGGATTTTGATTACTCTGTTCGGTGCATCACTTAGATTATCGGTCAAAATGTAACGATTGATTAACCCAAACAATCCACAAGTCAACTCTCTCGCGGTGGGTTAGCCATTGCCAATCCAAACTTCAATGCCGGATTACTCATTGCGACGAGATTACATGTAAATCAATGAAGGCACATGAGATTGGTGGTATAGTAGATGCGCCCTGCAAGTTTTTCAAATGACTTTCGTTATTACTCATCAGCACCCTGGTAATCACGTTCACGAGAACCACAACTACAATATCAACGATAGCCCTTCGTTCGTGATGTCATCCAATCTTAATGATTCTAATGCGGATGGTATCAATGGATAGACCCATCAAAAGAATGGCAATATCATTGTCCGCGTCGAGTTCTCCATTCATCTAGGAAATGCACAAATCCACGAGGAGTCGTGCGCATGGTATAGCAAATCGTGAAACATTAGTTGCGATGACATTCGCGAGTAAGTACTGTAGTTCGGTGATCCAACGAGATTAATATTGAAGAGGTCTCACTGCCGTTTCACCTTGAGGATCTCGAGATCAGTGTCACGCATCTTGGTCGATGTCGGAAGGGTTGTTTATTAAATGGCTATCCAACACCGGTATGGTACAGAACAGTACAGTACAATACAAATAACTTTCGTGGGTGGCAGCATGCATACATGTAGATCTGTTCCGGACAAGTCGAACAATAAATCGGGGGGTTCGTGAACGCAGGATGCGTACGGTACAAATACCTCACCCCCAATTCTAGTAATAATGTCAGCAACGTACGCGCGTATCGGAAGAACGTGCACCGCATTGGAAAATATTCCGAAGTCCAATACAACAATAGCTACATAAGTGATTGAACACCTTCCAATAGTACGGTCCTCAACTCACGAGTAATGTTGGTTAAACCATCAAAATTTTCCATGACTTCTCTCTATTGACGCTCTGTCGCCCGAGATTGCGTTTCATTCAAATCCCCTAACCCACCTCCAACCATCAATCAAACAGCTGCAAAACATCGCTCGTACTTGCATGTCAATTCGCCACATATCAGCACACCACAAATGATGTCATCTTTTCCCTACATTTCGTCCGGAACTCCTGTGTTATCCTCAGATGAAGTCCCAGTTAATCACGAGATATCCGACGGGGTGCCACCCCAGCACGGTTCTCGTGCGAGGAAGATAATCTGGCTTATCCCAAGACATTGAATTGAAAGGCTTGAAGAGGATAAGAAAACCGATTTCGAAATAAAATTCAACAAGATTCGAGTTCGTTACACGCGCTCACCATGGATGTCCGCCAATCGAACAGGAGCCTGAGCTCTGTACTCAAAGCAATCGACGAATAAGAGAACGAAATGAAAAAAAGGTAAAGATTGAATAAATGGAGAAAAAGGCAACAAAACTGAATGCGGAGAGTGTCACGACGCGAAGAACAAGACACATTCAGAACCTTGTTAGTGTGAATTGTCAACAGAGAGATTGCAATCATCACAGTACGCAGCGAGGCAAGTCTTGTTAATAATGTTTCAGATAATGATACATGAACCAAGACCGATTCTTATTCGACGAAAACCAAAAAAAGAGGAAACTATCGAATCGTCCATCTTTGCACTGATAGATACCGTTCCACTTCTTCGTCTCTCCAGCAATTGTGAGGCACGAGTACATGAACTAGTTGGATGCAACGCGCGACTCAACATGTTGTAAACAGCTTTTCGTGTAAACACAAACATTAGGCTCAGTTACGAGGTGCTGTTATTAATCCTTCAACAAAACACACAGAATTGTCTTCGTTGGACGGCAATGACTTCGACCATTAACTTTCTCGAACGGGACAAACAACATTCACATGATTTCGTGGAGTCACAGGTCTTGCTGCGGAAACCTGGTATCAACACACCGCCACACTCACGTGAACTGGAAGTTTGCGTTGACTTCGTTCATATCAAAGGATTCCATCTTGTTGGACGTTGACCCGCACAGTGGCTCCTACGAGTGTAAACCAATATGTGAGGAACGTGGGATGAGCACACGTCATTCGTTCACCGCAGAGAATTCGGACCTGAGGCCCAAGGGCAATTCGTTTACTGTAAATAATTTCATAGGACTGGAATGTTAATTTTTTCATTTAGAATTACACTGAGCGAAATAAAGATAAGAACAGTCAGCAGTGGCCTCAGTTCTTGGTTGTTGAAAGGAAAAATTTCTTCCAATACGTCTAGGCAGTACGGTAGGGGGACAAAAGTTTAGGACCATCTATCCTAGGTTTTTTTGCTACACCTTTCTCGAAAATATTTGATTTTTAGGTCTGAACATGTTGTTTAGGCGATGAACTCAGTGGTGTATTGATTTCCAGTATCGAGCGTAAGAACTACTAATATTGAGAAATAATGTTTTCGAAGTGTCTATTACTCTAGTCAGGACTTGTGGATCAGTTTTCGTCTTATGATTGATAGACAGCAGCAGCTATACAAATTTGAGAAGTCATTCATTACAACCTTGAGAGTATAGAAAATTAATTAAATTTGGAGCGGAACATCAGCACAGAAAGTACCAACTTTTTTTCTTTTCTACGACTGCTGCTCTGTTGTTACCTTGTGAACATCTGCAGCAACTGAAGACAAGAAGATTCAGCACTCAATCTGTTGTCTACCAACAGGTCAAGGGGTCTTCTCTCATCAGTTTTTGAACAAATCTATCGATTCTTTTTCGTTCTAAAATTCATGCTTCTATGATTATTTTTCACTTATTTTTTGCATTCAACAGGAAAAATATAGAAATTGGGTGGTCCTAAACTTTTGTCCACCTCCCTGTACTTCCATTTCTTCTTTATCATTCTGTGAACTCGCTGACACGTACAAAGCCTTCCGAAGTCACTGACACCATCAATTCTGTAATAGGTACAATATTTCGAGCAAAATAATGTAAGGACAGAAACTCGAAATGAATCCTAAACTGCCTGAACAGCGAATTTCGTAAAAGTTCTTCAACACCTTTCCGTAGAACAAACATCAATCTCACCCTTCACATCAAGATGAGATGAACTGACGACAGAGCAGATCGTAGTCATTCGTGAACTTCATCGCTTGGGCAAAAGTGGGCTGTTTATCGCTGAGAGTCAAAAAATCTCCTACTGCAGTGCACGACCATATCAGTGCGCTTATATTTGGTCGTCGAACGAAAAAATTGGGCAGACAATCTACAGTAACGCCATACTCTAAGCATGCGATCAATCGGGATTTCCGATTACACCGTGATGAGAGAGTCACAACTAGCTCTCTTGTGACCAAGTACCAGCCAAAAATTCGAGTTCGTCGTGTATAGCAGTCGTTGAAGGCATCATCACAGATTGCCTGGTCAAAAATGCGTTCAACTCTTAGCCTGACGGAAGGGCAATGCAACAACAGATTGGTATGAGCTGAAAAAAGATTGGCGCAGAATGTTGTTCTGTATGAACTCACAATCGTCAGTGATAAAAATCTGGTGTCTAGACGGCCCAGATGGTAATGCTCACCTCTGGGCTTGCAAAGATCTCAATCAGAACTACTTTTCCAAACGTCAGAAACAAGGGCGATCATTGATGGTTTGGGGATGCTCGTGAGGCTTCTCAATTGAAGTTTATCAAAGTTAATTTGAACTCTGAGCAGTATTGCGAGATACTATCAGGTGTCGTGATACCATTTGCAGAAGGTTTATACAGTGGCCAGTGGGGTTTTAACAAGATAATGCCTCTATGCATGTGTCTAACTACAATAGTGATGCATACATATCAACTCTTCCAATTGTTCGACAAGAACGGTCAATCGACGTTAAACATCTTTAATTCGGGTCTCCAGAGACATTCTGAATACTTCAAGCTCGTTCAAGCGATCTACAACAGTTATGTTTGACCATCTGGAGCTCATTACAAATACTTTTATACTTTATTCAGTATTTACATTGTATGAAGTGTATTTTTTTTGGAAGTATACATACAGATGAGAATACACAAAAGCTGTATGTAAGTGCCTTACATTATTTAATAAGGGAAAACTATGAACTTTAAGATGTTCGTGTATACAGCAATGATATCGGTTATGTAACCTGATTGTGATTTCATACTATTCTCACAAAATTATCATTATGGAAAGTACCCTATATTTTTACTAACTTATTTTATCATGCGTGTAATATTGAATATATAGCAATGTAATTCATGACATGGATTAATCACATAAATCATTATTTAATTATGAAGAAAAGAGCAACCAGAAGTTTTGTAAGAGCAAGCCGAAGACAAAGCTAAAACATCTACTTCTCTACTGTCACATATTCCTGCAGACAATTATAACCATCACCTACATCTTTCGTTATCTGCTACTACAACTTTTGCCCGAACACATCTACCTCAACCGTTATTGTTGCCGAGAATATTGCTGTGTCAACTATTACTATTTGTAGTTGAAATTATTCTTTCGCCACTGTCACAATAATCAAGATCAACAACCAACTCATTGCTACCGCAATTCGCCTTGCCCACAACACTACGCACTTCAGATTCCCTATCTGCAGTATTTATCTTCACATTTCAATATTTTCGCCTAGATACTATCGAATATGGCAAGTGATGATACCAAGGACTACAAATTTGTAGTCAAGCCGCTTCAACGAGTCGCTGATTTCCCGCAATTGCGTCGCAATGCTCGCGCATATTTGACTCGCCGTGACCCGCTACTATTGGGTGTAGAAAGGGAGTCCATGAACTACACTCCAGAGGCAATATTGGAATGAAAAACTGAAAGCGCGAATGCGAAAGCAATTTTGACTTTACTACTAAGCACGCCTGTTCAAATTCGCTCCATTGCGATTTGTGATAACCCTAAACGGACTGCTTATGACTTTTGGGATTTTTTGGAGACTACGTACACGGCCAGCAACGAGCAAGCAGTACAAAACCTACGTGTATAGCTTGATAAACTCGTGTATGTTGAAGGGGCGGATTGGGATAAGCATTAGAAGGAATTCAATAACCTGATAGCTCAATTAGCTATGTAGAATGTCTCTATTGATGAACGTCAAAAGAAACCTATGCTTATTCGTTTTCTTCCGGAATTCCTGTCGATTTTGTCGACTGTGGCTAGTGCTCAACAGGAAATGACTATTGAGAACTTGGATGCTCTCGTTTGAGCTGAGCTTGACCGGAAAAAGAATCCACACAATCCGCAAGGTAAGCAAGGCATCTCCTAGAGTATTCTTGTTCCAGAAAAAGCTTAATTGGCTAGGAACAAAGGTAAGATTTGGTCAGAAAACAACCGAACGAACACCTTTAGGAGAAAAGGAATGTGTCATTGGTGCAAGAAGCCTGCTAACTTCAAATAGGAATGTCGAAAGTATCAAGCTTTTCTAAGCAATAAGAACCAACAAAATCAATGAAATGAACAATACCATAATGGAAGAAACCAGAACGCTCACCTTTTCAGGAACTGGAACTAAAATAATGCGAATACGAATCAAAATATTGACATGCAAGGTTTGGTATCTGCAATTCAAAACCTAGCTAATCAATCAAAGAATTCAAACCAAGGAAGTGAACCTCGTTTTAGTGTATTTATGGCAAAGATTAAATTCAGAAGTAATATTGCTGAAGTTTCTGAAGAAAAATCTTCTGATGCCTAAATTGGTTCAGGAGCAACCCATCATTTTTTCTACAGCCGCTCGGTATTCGCAAATTATTCTGCAATCAATGAAGAACCTGTCAAAGGAGCAACTGGAATCACCAAAATAGTCGAAAAGGGCACGGTTCGATTGCCGATTAATAATGGAATGACTGTTGAAGCCTATCACGCTCCAAAATTTTCTTCTAACATCTTGGCTGTTCGCGTTCTTTCAAATTATTTTGAAGTTCTATTCTCTAATTCTATTCGAAAGTACCCTTGATTTTTTTACTACGAAAGAGAACATTCAATATTATTGACGAATTTCCACTGAAGAATGGCACCTATCCAGTCAAATTTAAATCCGAGAAGAAAATTTACCAAGCATATTCTGTCAAACCTAACTCAGTCGATCAATTGTCTCTGCAAAACCGAGATATTCCTCAATTTTCAAGAGTCGAATTACCAAATCATCAATGTGTACCGTGGATTACAGACAAAGAACGAAGAGCATCAATTGTATCATCCACACGATACACTACTCGACATCTTGAATTAATCCATCTTGATATCTCCGGACCTATTGAACGTTCGCTCCAAAGCTTCCAGTACACTGTTGCAATATTGGATGATTTTACTGCAAAATCTGATGCTTATTTCCTCAAAGCTAAATCCGGACTGCTGAGCATTCTATAGGAACAATAAGCTCGTAGCGAGAGCGATTTAAAAGTTCAAGGATACCGTATAACATACTTCAGACTTGATCGTGCCGGAGAAAATTTATCCAACCCCGTCAAGGAATTTTGCAGAATCCATGGAATCAACTTGGAACCATCGCCTACATACGCCAAACAAAGCAAAGGTGCGGCCGAAAGATTGACTCATGAACATTGGACTCGTGCTTGGGTTATTCTATTCGCCAGTAACTTACCAAACAAGCTGTGGCCTGAAGCTGTATCCCATGGCAATTGGCTCAGAAACAGGTTACCTGCAAGACGTATTGATGGAAAAATACCGCTCAAAGTCTGGAACCCGACAATCGAATTAACTTCGCGAAGCTTCTCGAATTTGGTACTGGTGGATTTTCCTACATATACCGAGACGATAATGCTAAATGAAAGAAAAAACTACCTCGATCCGTATTTGGCTATTTGTCGACATAGCAGGTGATTTGGTATTAATCAACGTATTCATACCACAGCCCAACGTAATCATAGATGTTCGTGTCGATGACTTTCGAGTACAAGACAAAAATGGACTTCCTGGTGTCGAGACGTTGTTGGATGGTATTGCCAAACAACTCGCTAAAGAGCAAGAGGAAGCCAAAGCTATCCAACAAGAAGCTCGTTTGGTCTACGCATTCCTATCGGCACATCTCTTACTTCCAAAATGCATAAGTGCTAAGAAGAAGTTCGACCCCAATGTACCTCTAAGCTTCGAAGATGCCTGCCAATTCCCAAGATGGGGAGCAGTCATAGGCAGAGAATACACTGCACTTATCATGAGGAATACCTGGTCTTTCCGTCTTCAAGTTGAAGCCATGTGACGCTGAAGGAAAGAAGTTCATTGAAAAGGCACGTTGCTGCGTTCGAGGAAATCGTCAACTAGCTTATGTTTACTACGACTCTAGCAATATTTACGCACCTGTTGCTTCACACGACTCGACACACATGTTGCTTGCAATTGCCGCCTCGGAAGAAATTTATCTCGAAGTGGTGGATGTAAGCAATGCCTATCTTTACGGAGACCTTGATGTTCCTATATTTATGGAACAACCGACTGACTCTAGCCAGAAACTAGTTTTGCCTGGCTATGCCTGCAAGCTCTTGAAATCTATCTATGGAGCAAAACAAGCAGGAGAAATTTGGAGATCCCTATTGGACAAATCTCTTCGGGATTGGGGATTCAAGGTTTCAAAGTTTGATGAACGAATTTACTTCTATCATCAACGCAAGGATTTTATTGTTTTGGCTATCGTAATCGACGACCATGCCTTCGCATCAAATCCAACCCAACTTATGAACCATCTGAAACAAAATTTATCAGCGAACTTTGATGTTAAATGTTTCGGTACTTTAACTTCTTTTGTTGGTTGGAATACTGCTCAATCCAAGAGAGGTATCAAAATCAACCAAAGCGGATACATCAAACAAATGCTGAAAGACCCCGGCACGGAAACAGCAAATGCTGTGAAATCGCCATTGCCTAAAACTGGAAACTTATTACCTGCGATTGAGAACGAACAGCTATTGGATCATTAAGGGCATAAGAAATACCGCTCAATGATTGGAAGCCTGCTCTACTTAGCAGTTTGTACCTGATCCGACACTTCGTTCTCTGTGGCAGTTTTAGCAAGGCAAGTTTATACCCCTACCTCCCGACATCTTGCTTTGGTCAAGCGGATAATGCGTTATGTCGCAGGGGAGGTAGATGTTGGTTTCTTGTACGCGCGTTCTTGTCCAGTGTTACCCCAGTCTCTACGCGCTTCCGTTGATGCCAATTGGGGCGGATGCAAAGAGACTATGAAGTCAATTTCAAGTTGGGCAATCACCATCAACGGCACACCTATAGTCTGGAGAGCGCGGAAGCAGTCGATAATCCCGACTTCATCAGCTGAGTCGAAATATATCGCACTGTTTAATTGCGCTAAACATGCGCGCTGAATGCACAAACTCTTCTGAGAGATGCTTACCAAGGAGCCCTGGCCTGAGAGAGGAATTATTTGCGAGCCAGCAACTGTGCAAATCGACAGTCTAGCGGCATAAGGGCTTGCAATGAACAAGCAAGTCTCAACCAGAAACAAGCACATCGACCTCAAGTACCACTTCGTGAAAGCTGATTTGCAGAGCAAATTATTACTTTAAAGTACGTGAAATCGACAGGCAACACTGCTGATATGCTTAAGAAGGTCTTTGATCTCCAACTACTTTGAACTTAAGCCGCGAAATGCATCTGATTAGGGATTAATCATTTCATTCACAGAGACTTGTTCAACTTTACTCTCGTTTTATGTCATGGTACGCCTTTCTTCTGCTCTTACAACTAACTCGAATTTTTGTTTTCGCTATTTGTATCCCTGAATAATATTTTCAAGTGAAAATGGCATCCACAACAAAACGGAGACTTAAAACTTTAAGTTGCGATACAATAGTACTAGACTAAATGTTACAACAATCTTTGAGTCCGCTAAATCAGGAAATCAAAATATTTCAATTCTATTTTCCGAGGCACGGTGTATAGAATACACCAGCATTGGTAATTCCTATTTACCTTACAAGTGCCATATTGGCTTATGTAGAAAATAAAAGAGAGCACTATAAAAGCGCTCTCCTCCACACCCAAAGAGGGAATGGAGGCAACTACTCCAAACTCAATCACGACACACGGTTCATTATAGCAGTTTCAATATACGACTCGACATTTGACAATTCATGTATTTTGTTGTATTTGATGTGCAGTAATTGAACTGCACAAGTTTTATTGAAAACCAGTTGGAAGAGTTCAGTAGAGATTTCTATTGGACAAAAATCTGTTCGAATTTGGCGGTTCGCCAATTTCCGGATCCTCCTACTCCAAAAATTCTGCCATATGGGATGACTATTGTCTG
>JAAUYH010121958.1_pt1 | contig 25707 bp, 24 predicted proteins | sample 7278061 | NCBI WGS metagenome assembly JAAUYH01 (sample SAMN14350203, study PRJNA611818) | marine sediment metagenome | isolation source: surface marine sediment (0.6m) | place: French Polynesia: Moorea | collected 2018-08 | reverse complement strand
ATCCCCCCATCTCTCCCATCCCCCTCATCTCCCCCATCCCCCTGCCATTTACTGAAACTTTTTTTAAACCCATTCCGTAATTGACGAACTTATTTAGTTCAGTATGAACTTTGTATAACGCCTTCAAATGCTATGACTGGCTTTGGTCAGTTATGTTACTTGCTGAATGAAACGCCATGTAAACTCCACCCCCTATCCTTATCCCTTCAATGGTGATTTGAGGCCCGACAATACAGTGCTGCTAATTATTGACATGCAGACTGATTTTTGTGGTCAGGGCGGCTATGTGGATAAGATGGGATATGACTTGTCGCTTACCCGAGCCCCGATTGAGCCATTGCAGAAGGTGCTAGCGGTGATGCGAGATTTGGGATACGTGATTATGCATACACGTGAAGGTCATCGCCCCGATCTAGCTGACCTACCGGAAAATAAGCAATGGCGTTCTCGACAAATTGGAGCGGGGATTGGGGATCTAGGACCTTGTGGCCGGATTCTAGTGCGGGGGGAACCGGGATGGGAGATTATCCCTGAACTAGCGCCGCTCCCTGGCGAAACAATTATTGATAAGCCTGGTAAGGGGGCCTTTTTCGCCACAGATCTGGATTTGCTGCTGCGGCGTAAGGGCATCCAAAATATTATTCTGACTGGGATTACCACAGATGTTTGTGTTCATACCACCCTGCGTGAAGCCAACGATCGGGGGTATGAATGCTTGGTGCTTTCGGATTGCACTGGGGCGACCGACTATGGCAACTATCTCGCCGCCCTTAAGATGATCGAAATGCAAGGCGGTGTATTTGGGACTGTGGCCGCCGCCTCGGACCTAATTGAGACCCTTCAAGCCTAGCCCATGGATACCCTCGCCCAACTTAGCCCTACCCCGACTCGCCTTCAAGCTCCGCCCCAGTTGGATGTGGTGGATATCACTAAACAGTTTGGGCGATTCACTGCCCTGGATCAGGTGTCTATGACCCTGAAACCTGGCAGCATTCATGCTTTGCTAGGGGAGAATGGCGCTGGTAAGAGCACGCTGGTCAAGTGTGTGATGGGGTTTTATAAACCCACCGCCGGACAGGTTTTATTGGATCAGCAAGTCAGCATTATCAATAGCCCCAGAGACGCCCACGCCTACGGTATTGGCATGGTCTATCAACACTTCACCTCTGTGCCAGCGATGACCGTGGCCGAAAATCTTGTTCTGTCTCGTTATGATCGTCAAACCGTCATCAACTGGAAGCAAGAATTCGAACAGCTGGGGGCTTTTATGGCCCAATCCCCTTTCCACATTGATCTGACAATTCCAGTGGCGCATTTGGCGGCGGGTCAAAAGCAAAAGCTGGAAATTCTGAAGCAGCTCTACCTTAAATGCCGAATTTTGATTTTAGATGAGCCGACATCGGTGCTGACGCCGGGGGAAGCCGATGAAGTGTTGGGGTTGCTGCGCTCGGATGTCGTGCAGGATAACCTCAGTGTCCTGCTAATCACCCATAAGTTTCGAGAAGTGCAGGCATTTGCAGATGAAGTCACGATTTTGCGTAAGGGGAAACTGGCTGGGCAAGGGGCGGTTAAGGATCTCACTGTGAATGCTATGGCTGAGATGATGCTGGGGGAGGCGGGGAACGCCAAAGCGATCGCGAAACTGCCCCCAGAAACCCGGACCCCTGTTTTATCGATTTTGAACCTCCATGCCAATCGAGACAATGGACTGCCTGCGGTCAGAGGCGTCAATCTCACCGTTCATACTGGGGAAATCGTAGGCATTGCGGGGGTATCCGGGAATGGACAGCGAGAGTTGGTGGAGGTGCTTGCTGGGCAACGGCAATCCACCACCGGGCGGATTGAAGTCAACGGCGAATCCTACAGGGGCACGCGTGAAGAAATGTTTCGCCACCAGGTGTACGCTTTGCCTGAAGAACCTCTGCGCAATGCTTGCGTCCCCACCATGAGCGTGGCGGAGAACATGGCCCTGCGCACCTTTGATCAGCCTCCCCAGGTTAAGTGGCGATGGTTGCTGATCTTAAAGGCGATTCGGCAAATGGCCCAGGGGCTAGTGAAAGCCTTTTCCGTTAAAACCCCTTCGCTTGAAACCCCTATCAGTTACTTATCCGGGGGAAATGTCCAACGAACCGTGCTAGCCCGGGAAATCTCATCAGAGTCCGTAAAATTGCTGATCGCCGCTAACCCCTGTTTTGGTCTGGATTTTTCAGCGGTTGATTTTATTCACAACGCCCTTGTAGACGCCCGAAATCGCGGCGTGGCCGTGCTGATGATGAGTGAAGATCTGGACGAACTGCTGTCCCTGGCCGATCGAATTCTTGTCATGAGTGATGGAGAGTTGGTGTATGAAAGCGAAATCGACCAGGCAGACCTCGGTATCATCGGACAACGGATGGCCGGACATTGAGCCGCTGGTCTTGACGAATTTACTGACCCTCGCTGATAATTCATCACAATTGACCTGGCGGCCTTTTCGTCCCGGCATTGAGATCTACCGTCTCTATGGCGACGGCCAACACGGGCCTACCGCCGCCCTATTACGATACGAACCTGGGGCCGCCGTGCCTAAGCATACTCATCAAGGCTACGAACACATTATTGTGTTATCCGGCTCCCAGCGCGATCATTGCGGTGTCTATTCGGCGGGGTCACTGGTGATTAATCCACCAGGCTCTGGTCATACTGTTGTCAGTGATGAGGGGTGTATGGTGTTGATCATCTGGGAACAACCTGTCGCTATCAGGGAGGGGGAAGGATAGATGACTGTAATTGCAGCGCAGCCCTACGATTACCCCTTGCCGGTAGATAGTCGCCGTATCGCGTTAGTGATTATCGACATGCAACGAGACTTTCTCGAACCTGGCGGTTTTGGAGAAGCCCTGGGGAACGATGTGTCTCGTTTGCTGGCGATTGTCCCGGCAGTGAAACAACTGCAGGATGCATTTCGAGCCCACGGCCTGATGGTGATTCAAACCCAGGAAGGCCACTGCCCGGATCTTGCAGATTGCCCACCGTCAAAGCGGGAAAGGGGGCAGAGTAATTTGAAGATCGGCGATCAGGGTCCCATGGGCCGCATTTTAGTGCTGGGGGAACCGGGGAACGCGATTATTCCTGACCTGAAACCCAAGCCGGGGGAAACGGTGATCGCCAAACCCGGTAAGGGGGCGTTTTATCAGACAGAACTTGAGGAAGTGCTGCGATCGCACGCCATTTCCCATCTGATCGTCACTGGCGTCACCACCGAAGTGTGTGTCCAAACCACCCTGCGCGAAGCCAACGACCGGGGCTACGAATGCTTATTGGTGGAAGACGCCACCGAAAGTTATTTTCCTGAGTTCAAGCAGGCGACACTGGACATGGTCCGGGCCCAAGGCGGTATTGTTGGTTGGACAGCGACAACTGAACAAGTCTTGGCTGGCCTGAAGACTTTCGTTTGATCATTGCAACGACGACTGATAGGCTCGCCAGCCGCCATATTGAGTAATTTCTTTTTTCCCATCTACCGTCAGCGATTCTCCAATCACCCCTAGTACTTCCTCGCCATCATCAAGGAGAACCTTGCCAATCGCCAAGCCAGGCGGTTCCTGGGTGAGAATAATGCCTAATCCAGCTAAGGGCACCCGCCAAACCTCCACAGAAACTGCTGTACCGCCATCCTTCACCTTAACCATTGCCGGGTAGCTATCATCAATGGACCAAAGGCGATAGGCGGGAGCTGTTTGGGCCTCTCGCTCAAAAGTCGCGCCTACGTTGAGCAGATTGGGGTTGAGTTCTAATCCTCGCATGAGGGTGCCGTTGACAGCGAGTTTGAGGGTATCGGGCATGTTAGGTCTATGTATGATCGGATTTCCCAAGGGCTCCAGGTGAGCCGGATAAGGTGCGTTGAGGTGAACAGGTGATGATCATAATGATTAGCGTCAGGATATAGGGGGCGGCGTTGAAGAGATAATAGTACGAATCAATTCCCACTGACTGAAATGTCGGGCCAATTGCTTGGGCTCCGCCAAACAAGAGGGACGCCCATAGGCATTGAATCGGATTCCACTGGGCGAAGATCACTAGCGCCACAGCCATCAGCCCTTGACCACTGGAAATACGTTCTGTCCAAACGCCTGGATAGTAGAGCGATAAACACGCCCCGCCGATGCCCGCTAGAAAGCTCCCCGCCATGATGCTGAACAACCGCACCTTGAAGATGGAAATCCCCATCGCTCGGGCTGCTTGTGGACTGTCGCCCACAGCGCGGATGGATAAGCCCCAGCGAGTGGAGCGAAAAAAAGCGTAGAGCAGGGGGGCGATCGCAACCCCCAACAAAAACAGCGGGCTTACTTTCAAAGCGGCCTGTACCTGAGGCGAACTGCTCCAAGCGCCCCAATCGAAGGTCATCAGCTGAGGAGCTTGGGGTTGAATAAAGGGTTTGCCGAAGAAAAACGCCAGCCCACTCCCCAAGGTGATCATGGCAATGCCCGTAGCGACATCATTCACCCGGGGCTGCTGCGCCACCCATCCGTGAATTGTCCCAAGCGCCATGCCGGAAAATCCTGCCGCCAGCACACCTAACCACGGAGCCCAAAAGTCTCCGACCAAATCCTGAGAAAGATAGGATACGCCATAGGCGCTCATGGCCCCCATCAACAGGACGCCTTCTAACCCCAGATTAATCTTGCCGCTTTTCTCGGTGAGACACTCTCCCAGGCTGACAAATAAAAACGGCGCACTGCCCCGCAAAGTCCCAGCTAAGATGCCGAGGGGGATTCCCCATAGGCCTAAGGATTCTGCCGCCATGAATCAGTCCTATTTTGGATTTTGGTCATTGGTCACTAGTCATTAGTCATTGGTCATTAGTCATTGGTAAGAAAATGGCTTAGGACCCGCCCATCACCCATCCACCCATCCACCCATCCACCCATCCACCTCCACTCATCCACCCCATCCTCTTCATCCCTCCCCTTCTCTAAAACAAGGAAACTTGCCATATAGCGATTCGCTATACAAGACGCACAGAAAGACAATACCCTGAAACACTAATACCGTGGCGTCGGGCAAATTATGGGAGCGTTGTAAGATACCGCCGCTGGCTAAAATGCCGCCGAGTAAAATGGCGGCTAGGATGGTAGCCAGGGGATTATGGCGGGACACGAAGGCCACCAGGATGCCTGCGTAGCCGTAGTTAGACACTAAGGACTGGTTGATCCGCTTTTGTACGGCGGCGACTTCCACCATGCCCGCTAGCCCAGCGGCTGAGCCGCCTAAGAAGCAAATAGCTAGAGTAAGCTTGCCGACGGGGAGTCCGGCGATGCGGGCGGCGCGGATGTTGCCGCCGACGATGCGGGCGGCGAAGCCAAAGGGGGTGCGTTGAATCAGCACATAGGCGAGGAGGCAAACCACCAGGCCATAGAGCAAGCCAAAATGAATCCGGGAGCCGGGAATGGCGCCCAACCAGTTCGCTGGGTCGAGTTCTGCGGAGGAAGGCTTGATGACAAAACTGGCGTCGCGCATCGGGCCTTCCACCAGATGGTTCATGATTGCGATCGCAATGTAATTCAACAGCAAACTGCTGATAGTTTCATTCACGCCTCGGTAGTAACGCAAGGCTCCAGCCAGCATGATCCACAGTCCGCCCGCCGCCATTCCCGCCGCCGCCATGGCCAGCTGCACCATTAACGGCGGTAGTGTGATTCCTAAGCCCAATCCTGTGGCCATGGCCGCCAGCCCCCCCATCACCAACGCCCCTTCGTTGCCAATAATGACTAAGCCCAACCTTGCTGGGAGGGCTGTGCACAGCGCCGTTAGCATCAGTGGCGCAGACAAAATAAGGGTGTGTTGCCAAGCGCTCCAGCGGCCAAATGCCGCCTTATAAATGGAACCGTAAACCTGAAATGGATTCGCCCCCGCCATGGCGCAAAATCCGCCAAAGATGATCAACGCTGCTGTTAAGGCGATAACGGGCAGCGCAATAGATTCCAGAGAACGACGCCAAGGCAAGCGCAGCAACGCCTGTTGAGAAAGACCCAGCATCAACCGTCAATATTTCCCTTGACACCTTCAATCAACCAGTCCATCGATTCCAACGCCAAGTTTTGCTGTTCGTATTTCTCCCCAGCGGCCAAAATCACATTTCCCTTATTGTCTTTGAGTTCCCCTTGATAAATCACCAAGCCGCCCTTTAAGAGCTTGGCTTTGGCTGCCTCTGCATCGGCTTTAGCGGCGTCGTTAACAGCCGAACCATAGGGAGACAGTTTGCAGAACTTCTCAGCTAGCCCTCCACGCAGGACATGATCAATGCCTCCGTTCATTAATGTTTTACCTTGGACAAATGCCTTGCCTAAGGAGGTGTAGGTGCTAGCCCAGTCCCATTCGGCGCCAGTCAAATAGCCCTTAGGGGCCAAGGGCGCCTGGTTAGCGTGGTAGCCAGAAGAAAAGACGTCCCGTTTTTCAGCGGTTTCCATCACCACTTTAGGGCTATCTACATGGCAGGTCACCACGTCAATGCCTTGATCAGCTAGGCTGTTTGTGGCTTCGGCTTCTTTCACAGGCAGAGCCCAGTCCCCTGTAAAAATTACCTGAGTGGTGATCTCTGGATTCACGGATTTCGCCCCCAAGGTAAAACTGTTGATGTTTCGCAGCACCTGGGGAATGGGTTTAGCGGCCACAAAGCCCAGTTTGCTCGTCTGGGACATATGGCCCGCCACAATACCTGCTATGTACTGGGCCTCGTCAATATAGCCAAAGTAGCTGCCGACATTGTCAGGATGGACCTCCTCCTGGTAAAGCCCCCCCGCATGGAAAAATTGCACGTCGGGAAACTCCACCGCCAGTTCCAGAATATAAGGATCAAAGTAGCCAAAGGAGGTCGGGAAAAGCACCGTCGCCCCATCAATCTCAATCATGCTGCGCATCGTCTCAAGCACAGCGGCTGTCTCTGGCACACTGGCTTGTTCGATAATCTTAACGCCAGGGACTGTCGCCATCGCTTGCGCCCCCTCCGCATGGGCTTGATTGTAGCCGAAATCATCTTTAGGGCCAACGTAAATAAACCCCACCGCCACATTGCCTGAACCGTTGGCGCTAGACGTGTCCGAGGAATTGGACGAAGGGGCGCAGCCGGTATTCAACTTTGTCACAGCGCCAAAGGCAGTAGTGGCTAATATACTACGGATGATTTGGCGTCGAGAGAGTCGAAGGGGCCGATGGTTAGGCATGGAGGTCTCCTGGCAAAATAAAATTAAAGCCTAAGCATGATGCTTGGGTAAACCGTTGGCTCTGGGTACAGCCAGAACTTACCCTTCAGAATCAAGAAAATCCGCCTGCCTTTTTGTATCAGAGATTACCTTCGCTTGCCGCCTTCACTGAATTTAAAGGAAATCTCATTTCAGCGCCAATTTAAATCGGTGTGTTCTGACGCGGCAAGAATTCAGGAGTCGGCTATAGACTATATTCTATAGGGTTCTTCCCTTTTCGCAGAATATTTATCCCAGTGATAACTCGCCGCCTTAAGCCGGTCTCCCTCGCTTCTATCAAACACCCAAAAAGTCGATTTCTGATCTCAATTAAAAGACTGGCAGCTAAATAAGCTACCTTCTTTTTCCCTTACCCATTGCCCTTTACCTGGCTCAACTGAGGATTTAAATTTCTGTGAAACTCCCTAGCTCAAAGAGAAGGGCTATAGCAGGCTTCAACCATCACTCCGTCAAATTGCCTGAGCAGATTGTCTGAAGCGTTGTTCAAAAAACGACTTACCATATATGGCATTATCCAGCCAGTCACTGAAGATCTTTTGATATCAAAATACTGACTCCACGTAAAGATGCTGCCGCCATCGCCAGTCTCTTCCACCGTCATGACCGCCAGATGGTTTCTGAGAGGAACGCCTTCGAGAATTTGATAGGCGACTAAATAAGGTCTGTCAAATTGAACAATTTCTTCGATTTCCGCCTGGTCGCCAAACAGCATCTCTCTCCGACTTCCCTGACCCAGTGAACCGGCGGAAGCGGCATTGGAATGGTCATAGGTCAAACTCGCTAGACCCGGCATCCATTCTGGCAGTGTCTTCGCACTGGAGATGTATTCGAAAACCTGATCCGGCGAAGTCTCTAAACGAATTTGCACCGAAGCCCTGAGGGGCGCTGTTGTCCTCATTAATTCACTCATCTGCTCAAAGGATACCGTAGCGTCCGTCTTGCATTGATTCAGTGTGAAGTATCCTGCAACTAACAGAAAGGTCCCGGGTAACACTACCGCTGCCGCTCTCACAATCACTTTTTTCATCACACTTTATAGGTTGAGAAATCTGTGTACCCCTTAACGCCAGTAGGACTGTACCACACGTTCATATCTGACATAGGGGCTAGCGGCCAACCCTGAGTGAATCGCTCAACCAAGTCTGGATTGCTGATAAAAGGACGACCGAAAGAGATCATATCGGCGTGGCCCTCCGCGATCGCAGTCTCAGCCATTTCCTGAGTATAGCCGCAATTGCCGATCAGCGCCCCGTGGAAAACCTGACGGAATTTCGCCAGAGTCATCGGCTGCCCCAATTCGTGAGAGCCAAACGCAAGACCATCCATGATATGTAGATAAGCCAAGCCAAACCGGTCAAGCTGCTTGGCGACAAACGTGTATTGTTCCCTAAAGTCGGGTGACCCCGTATCGTTCATACCAATGTTGGGGGAGAGTTTCACCCCAACCCGACTCGCAGTCCAAACTTTACTCACAGCCTGGACAACTTGTTCGAGCAAACGGTAACGATTCTCGATGCTCCCACCATACAGATCGGTACGGTGATTGGTTTTCGACTGCAAAAACGTATCCAGGAGATAACCGCCTGCAGCATGAATCTCAACACCGTCGAAACCAGCTGCCTTGGCCCGCTCTGCCGCCCGACGATAGTCCTCAATCAATCCGGGGATTTCATCCGTTCGCAGAGCCCGTGGGGTTTCATGGGGTTCTTGGCCATTCGGCGTGCGAATATAGTCTGCATTGATCTTGATGGCTGAGGGCGCCACTGCAGGCTCGCCGCCATGAAAACTACTATGGGATACCCGGCCACAGTGCCAGAGTTGCAGAAAGATCTTGCCTCCTTGGGCGTGCACCAAACTAACAACCTGTCGCCACCCCCCGATCATCGCCTCAGTATAGATTCCAGGAGATTCGTTCCAGCCGTTAGCTCGCGCCGAAATCGTGGTCGCCTCAGTGATGATTAGACCAGCGGAGGCCCGTTGCGCATAGTACTCTGACATTATCGCGGTCGGTATCCGCTCTTTCCCGGCCCGAGCGCGGGTCATCGGACTCATGACAACACGATTACGTAGGGAAAGTCCATTCAAGTCAAAAGGTTCAAGCAGTTTCACATTAGTTCTACTCATGCTGAGTTCATTCCTAATCGCGTTGGAGAAAATTTCAAAATAACTGACTGGCAACAACCCCCAACCCCATCAAAGCTGTTGTGTAGGAAATGCTTCGCAGCACCGGAACTCCAAATACATACAGTGGTATGTAAACAGCCCGGCTCCAAAAGTTAATCTCTGTTATTCGAATCGGAGGCGCTTAGACTGGCGCAGTTTTTTCAGCGCCTTCTTTTTCTTGGGATGCGGCTCCCCAGCATCGACATAGTATTTGAGTTCTTCAGACATCGACTTCAAAGCGCTTCTGAGGTTACCTTTCATCATTGGACGGAACAAACACCCCATAAGCCCCTTAGTGTGCATGACAGTGCGAACCGTTAGGTGTGTCTCCCCTCGCGCTTCAAACAGTCGCCATGTATTCACAGCATCGGCGACAAAACCGGGAAGACCGTTATACAAGCGATAGCTAAGGATATAGTTCTCCCTGTCGAAAACCAATATCTTCTCGTCCATCTCGGTAAAACCGACAGCGGCAAGATCGCAGTGCCTGCCACCCACCTTGGAACCGTTCACTTTCTCTCCTTGAGCCGCAGAACGCTTTACGCCAGAGGACCATTGGTCAATTTCATCAAAATCAACAGCTAGAACCTGCCAGACCTTTTCTATGGGGGATCTAATATGAATTTCGGTTTCGGCGATGATGGGATTGTTGCTATTCTTCATGGTTATTTTTCAAGTTTACGGAATGACTGTTTTAATCCGATTGGCTGATAGGTCAGTCAAGATCAGGAGAATGCAGCGTATTAATTTCCTGGCCTAAGTGATTACGATAATCAGCATACTTGGCCTATTATTGAATTGAGAAGCACTAAATATGCTTTTCAGTTTTGCAAAAATGTTACAGTCATGAATTGGAATGATCTGCGTGTGTTTCTAGCGTTAGCCCGTTCGGGCTCTATGAGATCGGCTGCTATCAGACTCTCAGTCAGTCATTCCACCGTAGTTCGCCGGATTGACGCCCTGGAAACAGCCTTAGGCGTTCGTCTTTTTGAGCGATCGCCCTTGGGTTACACCCTCACCCCAGTAGGCGAAGCCATGCTAGAGCAGGCGGAACAAGTGGAAAACGATGTTCATAGGTTAGAACTCAGCATTCTGGGACAAGACGCCAAATTGAGCGGAGCCATTCGGGTGACAATGGCGGATGCGCTGATTCAGTTCTTGCTGGCCCCTGATTTACAGCGGTTCAAACTCGCCTATCCCGATATTGATTTAGAGATTATTGCTTCTTACGACATTGTTGATTTAACCAAGCGAGAGGCTGATGTGGCCATTCGCTTCATGTCCAATCCCCCCGACTATTTAGTCGGTCACCGCTTACCCGATCTCAACATTTCCTACTACGCATCCCCTGAGTATCTTGAGCAACACGATCTCAATGCGGATCCCCCCACTGCAAACTGGGTCGGAATGGATGAAATCGCCGCTTTTCCCACAGCTCAATGGCTGAAAGATAGCCCTTACCCCCATATCCCGGTTCGCTGGAATTTGCCGATGGGCTCACAACATATCGCTGCGCGAGCTGGCCTCGGAATGGTCATGTTGCCCTGCTACAGAGGGGACCAAGATACGGCGTTACGGCGAATTCCACCGGGGAAAGTTGTTCAAGGTAAACCGGGATGGGTGCTGACTCTAGATGACCTCCGCACCACTGAGCGGGTTAGGGTATTGGTGACTTTTATCGCCAAAGCCATCAGACAACATGCCGATTTACTGGAAGGGCGATGTCCAAGAGAAGTGCTTTAAGGTCGTATACTCACCGGCAATGTGAATGGAGTTATCATTAAAACGGCTATCAAGTTATGGCGGGAAATTTCCGTTGGAGCAAAATACAGAGTGCAGGAGGCAGAATCTAGTTCCTGCCCGACTTCTGACTTCTTTATGCCTTTCCTGTTGGATTGTCCCGGCTTAAGTTGCACGCTTTTAAACTACCGGATCAGTTCAAATCGGAAGCTGATTCGGCTCTTTAGGAGGTACATCTATGTCAGAATTAGATCTTCCCAAACTGCCTACATTCGAGTCTGTAGAAGATGAACGCCATCACCGTAAACAGCGCTTAGCTTCTGCGTTTCGCCTATTCGCTCACTACGGGTTTGATGAAGGCATTGCCGGACATATCACTGTTCGCGACCCCGAATTTCCAGATTGCTTTTGGGTTAACCCTTTTGGAATGTACTTTGGTCACATTCGAGTATCGGACTTGGTGTTGGTGAATCATAAGGGCGAGGTTGTGAAAGGAAACAAACCGGTCAATACAGCGGCTTTCGCTATCCACTCCCAAATCCACCAAGCCCGACCTGATGTGCAGGCGGCCGCTCATGCCCACTCCCTTTATGGCAAAGCTTGGTCAACGCTTGGACGCTTGCTAGATCCCTTGACTCAGGATGCTTGTGCATTTTACGAAGATCACGCGTTATTCAATGACTACACTGGCGTAGTGCTAGACACACAGGAGGGCAAGCGCATTGCCGACACCCTAGGGGAAAGAAAGGCTATCATACTTCGCAACCATGGTTTACTCACCGTTGGCCATTCAGTAGACGAAGCGGCCTGGTGGTTCATCACGATGGATCGGTCCTGTCAAGCTCAACTTATGGCTGAAGCAGCGGGAGACCCCATGCTGATTGATTCTGCAACGGCTCGTTTAACCTATGGACAAATTGGCTCTCATACCATCGGATGGTTTAGTTTCCAGTCCCTGTATGAGAAGATTGTGCGGCAGGAACCCGACTTACTTGACTAACAGAACTCTACACTAAGACATCACTTTAGCTGCGACAGATCAATAGTATGCTTTGGTGAAACGGATGTTGTTGTCTAAATATTTCTTGATTCTTCATTCATATCCTCGATCCCAGGTAGAGTCTGGGGAACAGGCCTTATGAATCTATATTTTGCCAACAGCATCGTGAAGCGTGAACCATCAAAACCCTATTTAAGGACGGAAAGGCTGACTGTAATAATGAAATGCCGGCGTCAGGCAGGTTCTGAGGGAAAGTATCCCTAAAGGGTAATGCGCCGTCTAACTTCTGCCATTAAGATGGTCTGTGTAGTGAAATCCTAAACTAGAGATTCAAGTTAGGAAATTGCTTAATTACAAATGACTTAGCTTATCTTAAAACGAAAGGTCAAGGAAGCTAGCGCTTAATTCTTCTCACTAATTGACAGCGCCAATGATTACGCAATGACCTGATAAGGAAGCGCACTTCCTTATCAAGAGAAACATTATTGCCTAACTTCAATTTTGCCGTGTCAACAAGACACAATTTTGGAATTTATTACAGAGCGGTTTGAGGAGATGCAATAGGTATCCCCAAATTGACTCTAAATTTTGTTGATAAAGGAGAATTCTAATGAATCAGACTACACAAGCAGGTAGAACTGAGCAAACTGAAATTTCTCAGCCTAATCTGTTTGAACTCACTGGCTACAACACACAAATTAGCTATTCTGCAACTAGTATTTCTGGTGTTCCTCTGTTAACTTACACCCAAAATGGTGAAACGCGTTCTTTTCGAGGTGAAGAGATTCAGTCTGAGCAGACTAGTCTAGGGGAGAGCGTTACAGTTGTGCTGAAAAATAACGCAGCGGATGAAGGGTTCGAAAGTTTGACCCTATTACTGCCTACCATTAACTTGTCTCTGAAATCTCCCACGAGCAGTGTCGTCACATTGGCGATTCTATCCCAACGCCCAGGGTTTATCCCTGCTGACACCACAGGGCAACTACAACAGTATCAATCCCTATATCTCTATGGAACTGCTCAAAATGTTACTTCCTGACAGTCCAGTTTTGTAGGAAATAGAGACGATCTTTATCACCAAGGAAGAAAATAAATGCCAGAAATTCTGCATGGATTAGCGATCGCTGAAACAACTGTAACTATCACAGTGACAAGCACCGGTTGCACCGATAAGAGTGATTTTGAAATTCAACTCCAAAAATCATCGCCGCCGGTCGTCACCTTTGTCCGCGTGAACCCCGATTTATGTCGAGCTGCTCCCCACAGCGTGGACATTATCTTCTCAATCAAAGAAGTGGGCGCTGACAACTTTACTGTAGCCAACTTATTCGAACCTGGCCCCAAACAGCTCAGTGCTTAAAGGCGCAACAACAAACTTTCAAATAAAAGGAGAATGAAACAATGGGAATCATGAAAATGACTGAGAACCAGGTGGAATTATCCGGAAATCTGGTTAGAGTATTCGCTCCAGGTGGAGAAACTACGGGATTTGGGCTGAAATCAACGATCGAAATCGATCTTGCAACCAATAATCTAGAAGATAGATTTATGGAGGATGCAAATGTAACTGTCATGGGTGATTTCGAGGTAGTTGAAGGCGTTGAAACAGGCAAGAGACAGGTATTTGTCGTCTCTAAAATTGAAGAAAATCGCTGAGCATACGCCAGAAAACGAAAATTCATAAATCATTTTCGGGAGTGCTAAATACTCCAATACCAATATCTCAACGGCGCTGGCTCCTCCTGATGGGGGAAGTCCAAACCTTTGCCCAAAGAGTTAGACCGCATATCGAATGGTTAATAGTTGTCTCCAAGCTATCCCCACTGCCAAAATTACGGCAGGTGCAACTTTAGTTGTGATGTACTCGAACAAAGTTGTTCACTAACTAGAAAACATCCAGGGTTATTTGCAAATGATCTCGGGATTTGGCATAGGTGTTGGTTTTACGCCGAAAGGCGGCGTTGCGTCGCCTCATAGCGGCCTTAGTGATTCAGAAAACTCCTGAAATCATTGGTATATAAGGAGTCTTGCTGAGACGGGGCTGACGGGGAGGGGGATGATATGGGATGCTCAAGTTCCTCAACTAAAAGCACTACCCTTGCCCCCTCCCTTGCTCAGGGGTCAGTGCTTTTGAGGTTAAATCGTCTTGAGGGGGCAAGGGATTCACTTAATCGAGCGCTTGTAATAGATTCTGATTTGGCTTCCGCTTGGATTGATTTAGCCGAGGCTCTCTGGCGCCTTGTTCATGTTGACGAGGCGAGAGACGCCTTTGAGACCGCGATCGCACTTCAATCTAGCCACAAGGATGCCCATGAACTGCGCCGCAGGATGGAGAAAAGATGGAGACATCGGTTTGAATAAAACACGCTTATCCTTCTCGTCTGGTCATTTAGCCGCTTGTCATTTTTCTGTCATTTTTTTATTGAAGACTGTGAAGTGTAAGGTTGCCAAATAGTCAAGGATGTGGAGTGCATCTGCCGATTACTTTTTTGAATGATTGAAGGCGGTAAGACTCTCACTCTCAACAGAGTACGAATGTATTGATTATTCTTTCCCTTCAGTTTCTTGTCATTTTTCTGTCATATTCTTACTGCATATTGGGATGATAGTTGGTTGCCTTCGTGGGCTACGATAAGCGGTGTATCTACTTTTTTGTCCTTTCAGGCCCTGATACTACCATAGTGCAGCAAACCAGCGGCAGCGGCGTTTTGGATCAGACCATCGTGTTCGATATTCAATAGAAAATAGTTCTTATTTTGCCGCAAGTTCCTTAGGTCAGCTATGAAGACGGGATCGGCTCTCTAGCAGGCGCCTATCGAAGGCAGCTTAATTTGGAAGATTGATCCTTTCCCTACGGTGCTCTTGACGCTGATCCCCCCGCCATGGGTTTGCACAATCTGTTGGACAATGGCGAGGCCTAACCCAAACCCTTTAACTGCTTTAGTTTGTGTTTGTTCGACTCGATAAAACTGTTCGAAGATCTTGGTTAAACTCTCAGGTGGAATACCGATGCCGGTGTCTTCCACTTGAATCAGGATATCTTTTAGTTGAGGCTTCAGCCTGAGGGTGATGGAGCCATAGGCTGGGGTATAACGATGGGCATTTTCCAGCAGATTGAGCACGGCTTGTCTGAGTAAGTCAGGCTGAGCTGCTAGTTTGATCGCATCAGGAGGGAGTTGACAGGTAAACTGTACTTTTTTCTCAGTCACCCGCTCTGAATATGATTGAGCTACCTGTCGTAACAACTCCACCAAGTCGATCTCTGTCAGCTCTTCAGATGTAAGTCGTCTTTGGTTGCGGGCCAAAAATAACAATTGTCCCACTAAGGTGCTCATAGACTTAGCCAGCTCGGCAATTTTTTCGAGTCGCTTACGAGGCTGCACCGGATCTTTAGGCGGAGCCATCAGGCCCACTTGAGCATTACTCAACATGGCCGCTAATGGCGTGCGCAATTCATGGGAGGCGTTGGCGGCGAACCGTTGGAGCTGCTCGTTTTTCTGCTGGAGCTGTTGATTTAAATAGCCTAAACGGGCTTGGCGTTTGGCCAGTTCTCGGTCGAGCTGGAAAAATAATTGGGCGGCCAATACAGCGGCGATCGCGCCCACCGTTGCAAACACCCCAACCAATAAAATTCCCGTCCTCTGGTGCTTCTCCAGATGTCGCCGATGTTGATCAAAAATTCGCAGTTCTTCAGCGGCAAATTGCTTCAGTTTCAGTTCAGCTTGGTCATGAATCGCTTCACTTTGTTCAATCCAAGCGCCTAAGACGACTGAGGGGTCGCTTTCGTCATGGTTAGCTAATACCTTTGTCATTAAGAACAAACGTTGGTCAGTTAGCTGCCGAATCTGTCGTATTTGCTTACGTTGATGAGGGGTGTCGATAACCAGTTCTTCCAGCGCCTCCAGCGCTAGCTTGATCTCCAAAGAGGCGACTTGGTAACTTTCTAGGAATCTTTGTTGCTCCGTCAACGCATAGCTCTGTACACTCAGTTGGGTTTCCGCCAAGCCGCTGCGTAGACGGGTGGTTTCAGAGTTTACCCGTTGCGCAGTTCGAACGAGCGCCTCATCTTCAACGATATCGAGTTGTAGCCAGCCTAAGACCCCAAGTGAGGTCATTAAACACCCGATCGGAATGGCAATGATCGCCAAACCTCGATATCTAACCGGTAACCGCCTCCATGTTCTTCTAACAGACAACGATAGAGTCGTGCGGGATGCGCCATTGTGTTGTGCTTGCTGCATTGCAATGTCTAGCCCATCTCCGGCGGCTTGCAGCGATATCCGACGCCGTATACCGTTTCAATCCAGTCGTCTGCGTCAAGACCTTTGAGGCGATTGCGCAGCCTCCGAATAAGGGTCGTAACCGCGTTACTCTCAGGTTCAGTGCGCCATTCCCAAAGGGCTTGTTCAATCTGATTACGGGTTAAGACTTGCTGGGGGTGCCGCAGAAAATATTCCAAGAGCTGGAACTCCCGACCCGACAGGTCCACCATGACCTGTCGCCGCTCAACCGTCATCGTCGTTACATTCAGGGTTAAGTCAGCGATACTCAAAACATCTCCTTGCCAAAGGGGCGATCGCCGTCCCAAGGCCCTGACACGGGCGAGTAATTCGGGGACATCAACCGGTTTGATCAGGTAATCATCTGCGCCTGCATCCAGCCCTGTCACCTTATTAGATGTCATGTCTTTGGCGGTGAGCATCAGCACAGGAGCGGTTTTACCCATCTGGCGATATCGTTGACATAGACTCAAGCCGCTGGGGCCAGGGATTACCCAATCCAAAATTAATAAATCATAGTCTTTCTCGCCAATTAGCCATTGGGCGTCGTCTCCCCTTTCGACGCCATCTACAATATGACCTGCATGGCTTAGAGCAGTGTGTAGGGGTTCTAACTGCTCTGGGTCATCTTCTACCAATAAGATTCTCATAGAGTAGAGGCTGCGATTGCGGGAGGATGGTCAGGGAGTTGAGGGGGGAGAGGGGAGAAATTGAGCTCGGAGGAGTGGATAGAAATGATTGCGATGTAGATTCTTGAGGTCCTTAAGTGGGTAGGCAAAATTAAAGACAGTGAAAAGTCGCTGAAACCCCCTGAATATCTGAATCCAGTTTGTAAACGTCATTGCACAGGAACTTACTTATTAGCTGTCCAGATTGCAACTTCGGGTACACCTATTAGATCCCTTGACTGAATATTGGGGAATATGGTTTCCAACCAACAAGAGGCATGGCTAAATGGTCTCCCATCGCCAAAATGTGAGAGTTTTTTTTATTTTGAAATACTACCCTTGACCTAGGCGATCGCGGAAATAGCGCCGATAGAGATCACATCTGAGAATAGCCTGATCTCCCCTGAGGACGACGATCCCCATACTCTCTAACCGATAGGCTAGAATTGATTCCAACCTGACCGGATTGTTTGAAATCACGACCTTTTTTAGGGCCTTTTCTAACTTCGGGCGCCTTTTCAGCATGACCAGGCAGTTGTCAAGATGACTGCGATAAATGCTGATCAGTGTTGGAACGTCCATCAAGAGTTGCTCAATTGCCACATCTTGGCGAGACAGTCGATATAAGGCCAAGTGCAATAAATAAGGATGGCCGCCTAACAGAGCTCGCATCTTGGCTAGATTTTCCGCCCCCTTCATAGAGGTGAACCCATCTATCCCGTATCGCATCGCCAAATCCTGTATGTGGTTAAGGCTAAATTCAGGCAGCTGAATCGGTAATCCGACATTAAATGGCGACTGGCTGAGTTTGAGGGGAATATATACTTCCGTAGAGTGAGTGATCACCAAACGTAACTTTCCCCAAACCTCAAGATTATTGGCCTCTTCATGCCAGAACCGGATTAATGTCAGGAAGTCTTGAGCAACAGAGAGATATTCAAAAATCTGGTGAACATCATCTAAAATCACTGCCAACGGCTGTTCGATCCGTGACAACACATAGGTTTGTAAGTAGGTGGTGCAGTTCACCTTGCCGCCTACATCTTGATCCCAAACCTGGTCGATACTGGGTTTAAGTTGCAGTTGTTGAGCAATAGTGGCGCAAAACCATCGTAATAGCTCATCTAGATCAGTCATTATCGAGAGGTTGGCTTCCCGAAAATTTAACTGCGCCGTATGGTAGCCGTAAGCATCCGCTTGGGCCAGAATCCGATTAATCAGAGATGTTTTGCCCCATCGCCTTGGAGCCCTGACGCGAATCAATGCGCCTGGTTTCCTAACCTCCTCATAGGCGCGTTCTTGCAGAACAGGATGTTTGACATAGAAGGGGGACTCTAGCGGCAGCGGCCCATCCGGAACACTTCCCGACATCGGGGAGTGTGAACCTTCTCCTGTCAGCGTCTCACGACTGTTTTGACCCTCTCTCATACCTGCTTGAAGCCTTCACCAGTTTCGTATTTGCCGCCTCACCACAGCCCAAAGATTGCTTGCTACGCCCCTATCCCAAAATATCAAAGCTTCATCGAAAATCTTTAGGATAAATAAATTACTATTTTGGAGAGATATATTTTGGAATTGGCGTTCAAAGTAAGTATTTGAAATTACCTTATTAACTCTCTAAATTCACCCTGGCATTGAAAAGAATTATTCCATATCTGTAGTTTTTTTTTCAAGGTTTTGGAATAGATATTAATCTATGTCTTGACTTTGCCTGACCGTACATTTTGAGCGTCAACTCAAACCAAGAAATTATTTTTGAGATAGAGCCTAGAATGCAGAGTATTGCGCTTATCGCCATTTTTTACTTGCCATTTTTTGCCTGAGAATAACCATCACTTAAGAACGGTGGCTTATTCTTATTCTAACCCTTCTAGCTTCTGTAAATTCCATACAGCGTAATCGCTAAAATGCTTTTGAAGTATCTGCTTGGAAAGAATTCAGCTCTCGGGAAGCAGGAATAGGCTCCTGATGACTCAGGAGGAAAGATGGATAGGTTCAGCAGCTTGTTTTATGAGTTGATGTCACAGAGATCTAGTTATCTAGGAAGCTGAATTACTTTTTAAAACACACAGATTCCTTTTTAAAACAATCAAGGGAAAACGTGATCTAAAGTTATGCGGTCCATTGAATGCGTAAACTTCCAGTATTACGGTAAGAAGGGGTGGGGAACTATGCATTCTGTCTAGGGTCAACAGCAAAAGATTGAAATTTCAATACACATAATCCTTAGGTAGTTGATCAAACAGATTCGTGAAAAAGCCAATCCATGAACAAACCGATGCGCAGCCAGCCGACAAGGCTCCGCCGCCAGACTTACTAGAGTCCGATAACAGAGAGAGTGATCAATTCTCAAATTCCCCAGAATTTGATGATGCCCCCCTTGCTGAGGGAGCGCCCGCTCAGTCAGGCCGCCTAGTTGGAATTTTTCTCATGGGATTTTTGGCGGCAATTCTACTCAGCGCCCTGAGTTACTTTCTCGTTATCAGACCCCGTGGAAACAATCCAGTCGCGCCGACAGCGTCTAATTCAGACCAAACTATCCCTGAGGGAGGGTCTCTTGTCAACGCAACGGGATTGAACCTTGAAACGCAGCATCCTGATGGGACAATTTTGCGAGTAGAGGGAATCTCATTTGATTCAACTAAGACGACTGTTCATCTTACGGCTATCAATACTAAGAATCCTGGTGAAGGGCGGATCCGCCTAAACCAGACCTGGGGAACTATCCGCAATACGATGGTGCTAAAGGATGGGTTTGGCGGGGAATATCCGCTGATAGCAGCGGGCGGCAATCCAGACTTTGAGGTGAAACCTGGACAGACGATTACAGGGGCGTTTAACTTCAGCGGAAAGATGAATCCAGCCGCCCGGACAGTGACGCTAGTGACTAATTCAAAAGGCGGCTCTCCCACAAATTCAATTTCGCAGACACCGCTGATCCAGTTGCAGATCCCGGTGAGTCACACATATCCCTAAGCAAAGCCTTTAGGAAGGCTTAAGTAGCTCCTGCACCTGGGCAAGAAGATAACTGAATTTGAATGGCTTGATAATATATCCATCAACCGCGTCATTTCCCCTCGCGATCGTTTCAGGAATATCAGAGCGAGCGCTGACAACAAGAATCGGTAATTGGCCGCCTTGTTGTCGGATTTCTCTCGCGACCGCCCATCCATCCATTCCAGGCAAATTAATATCCAAGAGGATGAGATCAAACTGGTCTTGTTGAAATTGTTGCATCGCTTCCTCGCCGTCCTTGGCGACAGCAGTTGTAAATCCGTGTTTGCATAGCCCCTTTTTCATCAGAGCTGCCAGGCGGAGATGATCTTCGACAATGAGAATTTTTTGCATCTGAGGGAGATCGCTAAATGCCGCTCAATAATAGGACTCCTCGATTAAACGCCTGCTTAAAAAATTGGGGCGGCGGCAACTTCTGAAAACACCGTCCCATTTTCAAAAAGACTTGAGTTTTTCGTGGGCCCCGCCAACGATTATTTCAATTTTGCGCCCATTAAGAAAAATACTATGTAATATCTATTACCTATATTTTTACACTTGATCAGGACACAATACTTTTTAAAAAATCACGTTTAGTTATCTAAGATAATCTCTTGCTGTAATGTCATTTTGGCGCCATATGTCTTTCATTAATTCAGTTTATATCGGATAGGATTGCCCTGAGTTCGGGCTATTAGAGTTGTTTCAATAGTGACTCGGAAATCAGTTTGGGCATGGGTAGTATTTTATATCAGCCTCTGAAGCCGGTTTGGAGCACCTTAGATCAGTCTTTAGATCCATTTTTTGATTACAAAAAGGCAGGTGATCACGCAGAAACTGGCGGCTTGTAAGCGAGTAACCATCTCAATCAGCCTGCAGCTCCATATTTTTGATCACAAAAGATGATTATTCCCAACAGCTAGATCAGTGGCGGCTGTGTAGGATTAAGCTATATGTCGCACATTGCAGGGTGCGACACGCTCAACACCCCAGTTCTCAGACGAGAACTGGTTTTTCATAATGATTGCCCCTTGATTTTTTTAGTCTCTTTCAGAGGGGCGTTTTCTCTGTCAGGGGATATCCTCATTGGCTGCTCTGGTTGCAGAGCGCGCGATCGCTCTCTATCAAGGCTGCATTAGTCTTTAAATAATTGTGAATCCGCCGACATCCATAGGCCAGCACTCGCTCCAAGTCTAAAACCTGTGTCAAATCCCAGAGAATGAGTTGGCCATCATCACCGGCAGAGACAATGGATTGATGATCGAGACTGAAATCAATGCCATTCACTCCAGCGGTATGTCCCTTTAGGCTGGCGATCAGCGAACCATCAAAACGCCAGAGCTTAATCGTGTGATCGCTACTCGCTGAGATCAGAATGTCTTGATTGGCGTAGCGGCCAAACACCACCCCACGCACTCGGTCTTCATGTCCTATAAAAGTTTGGATCAGTGTCCCGTCCAGGCTCCAGAGTTTGGCGGTCTTATCTTCACCCACCGAAGCGAGGAGTTGGCCGTCTGGACTGAAAATCACTTCTTCCGCTCCCCCTGCATGGGCGTCCAGCGCCCAGACTAAGTCGCCATTCCGTCGCCAGAGCTTAATCGTGCCATCGCCGCTAGCGGAAACAAGCAGCTGGCTATCAGGACTGAACGCCACCTCCTCGACTCTGGCCCGGTGATCCTGCAGGGTTTTAATCAGGGCTCCATTTCGACTCCAGAGCTTAATCGTTTTATCATCAGAGGCGGACGCAATGAGTTGGCCGTCTGGACTAAATGTCACCCCCTCAACTTCAGTGACATGACCAGTTGCGCCGTCAAGGGAAAAGACTAAGTCACCGGTTTGATTCCAAATTTGCACGGTATTATCTTCACTGGCGGAAGCGAGGAGGAATCCATCGGGACTAAAGGCGACATCTTCCACCTGTTCGCGATGGCGATCAAACGCCGTAACCAAACTTCCATCCAGGCGCCAGAGCTTAACCTTCCGGTCATCTGAAGCGGTGGCGATTAATTTCCCATTGGGACTAAACGCCACCGCTTCAATTTCGTCCTGATGCCCAGGGATGAACTTCAACAAGGTGCTATTCGGCCGCCAGAGACGGATAACGCCATCTTCCCCCGCCGAGGCCAGGGTTAAATGACCATTGGCGTCAGGACTGAAGGCGACGGAGCGGATGGCGTCGCCTTGCCCTGCTAAGGCGACAAGCGGCATGCCGTCTAGTCGCCAGAGTCTGAGTGTGGTGTCATTAGAGGCTGACGCTAAGGTCTGACCATCTGGGCTAAAGGCGATTCCTTTCACCCCGCTGTCATGGAGTGTGAAGGTGTTCTGCAGAACGCCATCCAGTGTCCAAATTTTAATGGCGGCGTCATCAGAGGCGGAAGCCAAGTGCGTCCCCTTTGGGCTAAAGGTGACTCGATTGACTCCATTCGTATGGCCCTCCAGCGTTTTCACTAGGGTTCCGTCGAGTCGCCAGAGTTTGATCGTGTTGTCCCCACTGCCTGAAGCGATTAATGCGCCATCCGGACTGAACGCGACGCTCCAAATCTGATTGCGATGTCCCGCCAGGGTTTTATAGGCGTGGAAATGGGGATGACTGCGCCTTTCTCGCCGCCATAATTTAATCGTGTTGTCATCAGACCCAGAGGCGAGGATCTCGCCGTCAGGGCTAAAGGCGATGCTATTCACCCCGGCGCCGTGTCCTTCCAGCGTGTCGACGAGTACGCCATCCGTCCGCCAGAGTTTCACGACGCCATCCTGACTGGCGGAGGCGATCAGCGAACCATCCGGACTGAAGGTAATGCCGCGAACCTGATCGCCATGGTCATCTAAAGTTTTGATCAGTTCGCCGTCTCGTCGCCAGAGCTTCACCGTGTCATCCCGGCTGGCGGAGGCAATCAGGCGACCGTCCGGACTGAAGGCGACATCGTAAATGGCGCCGCCGTGTCCCGATAAATGATTGTATTCCCTCATCCGAAACACCGCTTGCATGATGGCGGCGTCAACTTTGTCGTGCAGTTCTACAGGTGCGCCAACGGTCTGTTTCAATTTTTTTCGGGCTCGGAGGGCTTTAAGAAAGGCGTCAATGGTGCGCTCTGACGCAAAGGCTTCCTTAGACGAGGCGACAATCTCCTGAATTTCGTTGGCGACGGCGCGTCGGTACTGAAGGTAGGCCGTCATCGCCAACCCTGTGGTGGCGACAAACGCCACGCTCAAGGTTCCTAGAACAACCCGTTGCCACTGAGAAATCGCTTTCTGTTTGGCCAATTGGGCCTCAGCTGCTTGGGCGCGAGCAATTTCTGCTTGGTGCATTGCCAGGTTCTCTAGCGCTTGGCTGGCGGCTAGAAATTGGTAGTCCAAGTCACTCAGGCTACGGGAATTGGCCCATGTTTGGGCGTCCTGTAAGGCTTGTCCCCGCAACAATCGAGAGTCATCCTGTCGATCTGACTGCTGCCAGGCGACTAAGGCTTCATCATAGGGCCGGAGTTGGGCGAACTGCTTATCTAGCCAGTGCTGGTTAAAAACCGCCTGATAGATGCGGTTGAGCACGGTCAGTTTTCCATCTCGTTTGACCACCAATCCTGATAGTTGCAACTCAACTTGCTCTGGGCTGTCATCTGCAGGAACCGTCCCCTTTTGCAGGATCTCTTGATAGACGCTCAGCAGGCGTCCAGCCCGCCTTGGGTTTCTTAGAAGGCGATCGCGGATCGTTCTAAGATGTTCAGGATCATCCTGAGATTCCCAGTTTTCAATTATTTGGGAATGAACTAACGCCTGGATCCAGGCGGCTATCTGATCCAGATCCCTTAAGTCTTCTACATCAGGAACGAGTTTGATGAGTTGACGTTCATTCACATCCACAGCTTTCTGACACAGTTTTTGCGTCAGAAATGGCTGCCCCCCTGTCCACCTCAAGATCTCGGCCAGGATCTTTTCAGGGTGCTCAAATCGACCCGTGAATCCTTGCAGCAGAGGCCGAGCTTCGGCTATTTGAAATCCGGTTAGTTCAATTGCTCTGCCTATATTAAATGGAGTGCGATTGCGGTCTTGAATCAAATCGGAAGGAACGGCCACCCCAAACAGGGCGAATGTCAGACGGTGGTATTTGGGGTTATGGGACCGTTGGTTATAAAAGAATCGAATTAGGGCGAAGAAATCATCAAGAGAAAAGTCGGCACTGAGGATGCTGTCGACTTCGTCGATGAAGATAAACACCTTCTCGTCGGCGTTCTGAGTCAGTAGGATATCCTCAATAAACCGGCTCAATTGCTGGATTGGGGATAACCCCGCTTGTTCCCCCCACCAATGCTTGAAATTCACAGTTTCCTGGAGGCCGAATCCTCGCCATAGTTCCGAGGCGACCCCTTTATACCACTGTTGCGGTGTGACCCGTTCACTGCCAATATTGGTGACATCAATAGAGGCGCACGCAAATCCAGCTTGCTTTAACCGATGTTTCATGCGAACTCGCAAACTGGATTTACCCGTCTGCCGAGCGTTAAACACGTAACAAAATTGGCCGTTTAGGAGAGCCTCATAGAGTTCTTGGTCGGCCCGTCGCTCAACATAACTGGGCGCCCCAATACTTAGACTGCCCCCAACGTGGTAAATATAGGTTGAGCGAATATCTAAAACCATGTCATTGCGAGATTGACATCAGGGAGTAGCAACAGATTGCGGTAACAAAAGACGAGTCAGACAGTGACTATGCTTGAAAATGTCAGGCGGAATAGCGCAGTATTGAGCCGCAAGCTCCTGACGACTCAGACAGGTAGGTCACTCTATCTCCAAATAGTTGCGCCCTAGTCGTTGAGAAAGCCGTTACAGTGCAACGGTATATGTATGAATGGCTCCATTCACAGGTAAGCTTCTAATGGGCGCCGAACCAGCTCGTTATCTATGGTCGCTTCTTCCCTAGCCGCTAGATGCCCCTTCCTCTAGCGAAACGCGGGAAGCAATTGGATTCTTCCCAAACATGGAGAGGGTAAAGATCACATCTGAGATTTACCTCATTGTCGCTGAGGATACTGAGCCCCTCACCCTCTAAACTTATACGCCAGAATTAAGTTCAGCGCAACTGGACTCTCTGAAATCACGCTCGCCGTTAACGGGCTTTGCTTGCGCCCGCAGGGAATCTCCTCCTGACTAAACCTGCAAATTACCTGCAAATTAGATCCGCGCCAGCATTAGTTGACATTATTTTTTGGGGGGATTCCTACTCTGGAGGATGTTGATGGGGCAAAAAATCATTGTTGTCGCAGAGATGGCGATCGCGCGCCTCCAACTCTATATTGGTCCTTAAATAATCCTGGATCCGCCGACATCCATATTCCAGGATCCGATCAAAATTTAATACTTGGTTTAAATCCCAGAGAATCAACCGTCTATCATCACTGGCTGAGACGATAAATTGACCGTTGGGACTGAAATCAAGTCCGTTAACGCCATCTGTGTGCCCATTCAGGTTAGCGATCAAAGCCCCATCCAGATCCCAGAGCTTGACGGTTTGATCGCCGCCCGCTGACGCCAGCATGCCTTGGCTGTTCCCTTCTCCGAAGGCCACCGCCCGAACCCGGTCGCGATGCCCGCTCAAGGTGTTAATCAACGTTCCGTCACTTTGCCAGAGT
>JAAUYH010049229.1_pt1 | contig 25732 bp, 17 predicted proteins | sample 7278061 | NCBI WGS metagenome assembly JAAUYH01 (sample SAMN14350203, study PRJNA611818) | marine sediment metagenome | isolation source: surface marine sediment (0.6m) | place: French Polynesia: Moorea | collected 2018-08 | reverse complement strand
TTCGAATTATGTCAAGCATTTATGCTCAGAATTCATTCCTGTAATACTCGACCAATTACTACAATTGAAATTCTACATTAGGTTCGAACTTCAAGTTTAGGCGCGAAGCGCCGTCCGGCCGAAGGCCGGAAACTTGTTTTTCCTAAATCAAAGTTCTGAAAATCTTTATACTCTATTACCCTGCTGCATCGAAAACATTGAGCATTGCAGCAGCTACAGATAGCCTATCATGTCATACGTACTGTACAGTACTGTAGATCCAGTTTTCAGGCCCCAATAAGAATCGTTTGCGCTTTCGTTCTGTTTTTGACGGCGAATTCACTGATCAGGGGCTTAATGTGCTTTAATTTGTTGTACATAAATTTTGATTGTATTCCGATGCAATTTAGTCTATTTTATTTTAAGTTTCCCTTATTAAATTTCGTTGGGATCAAGTTCGATATTAGGACGACGAATTCGTTCATCAACAATCTATCCTGCGAAAAATGCCTAAACGAAAAAGCATTTCTAAGCGCCAGAGACCGATTCCGCGTAAGCCACGGCATCCTGCCGTATTGAAACAAGTTGAGAAAGATGCAAAGAAGGTTGTTGCAGTGAATGTTTCCGTGGGTGAACGCGAGTTGAAGTTCGCGCGCGCACTCGCCGATACTGAAGAACGTGTGCGTACAGCTTCGCTTGCATCTTTACGAGAATGGCTTGAAAAGCATGTCTCAATTGTTGATAGTACTGAATTGGACCAACTATGGAAAGCTTTATTTTATTGTATCTGGATGGCAGATAAACGGCCCCGAATTTCCGCCGCTATCCGCGACGTAATTTCCCTCGAGGATATTCTTGGAATTGCGCACATTCGTGCGCTATTCCGGTGTTTAGTTCGTGAATGGATGGGAATTGATAAGCACCGAGTTGATAAGTTTTACGAACTTATCAATGTCGCAATCGAGCTATGTGCAAATCGAATTACTTCTGTTGACTCGGAGGCTGACTTACGATTGAAGGTTACAGAGTTCCAGGAATGTATTGCAGATGAGCTCATTTCAATGATAAATCGTAATGGTAAGGGCCTACTCATGCATGTATTAGACAAGTGGGTAGATGTTATACTGAACCCTGTACTCGAGAAAGCGGTTTCATTCTCTGAAGATTGTGCACAGTGGGCGTGGGCCAATCTTTTGGATCCGTTTTTGACTGTTCTGAAATCACCTGACGGTCGGCATGACGCTGTGAAGATTCGATTTGAAGAGCGTGTGTTGTGTGATTTGGCCCCAGTTGTGACTTCAGAAACTCTTCGAATTGACAAGCGTTTACAACATGATATGTTGAGCAAAGTGTCGGACGCTTTGTTTGAGGCGGCTGCGGAATCGAAGATTTCTGATACCTGTAGAAAAAGATTGTATGACTGTCGCACTAATCTCAGGATTACTTTATCGAATCTGAAACAGTAGAGTTTAGTTGAATTCTTCCTAGCTATCGTCGAGACGGTCTTTTAACTCTTATCGGTACACCTTGTAAACCGAACTCTTTGCGTAATTCGTTGCTTAGTTGCCGAATATATGTTTGCGATACCGCATTTGCTCCATCTATCCGAAACATTGGTGGTCGAATTTTTTTCTGTGACATGAACTTCGCTACACCTCTACGATTTCTTCTCACTTGAGCTGCCCCTCCGATTACTGCTCGTTCGTTGAATTTCAGTAGAAATCGATTCAATGCTGAGGTCTTGATTCGCTTTTCCCATCTAACTCGAGCACGATGCACTGCTCCGAACAACTTCCCACTTTGCGCCTCACCTTTTTCTTCCCAATTGCTTGTTGCACTCACTTCTACTATCTCGACACCTGGGATGGAATGCAATTGGTTCCGAACGTCTATATCAAACAGATTTCGCCATTCTTTTCGATGACTTTCATCGATCTTGTCCATTTTGTTCACTACTATCACAATGGCTCGACCTTCCATTACCGCAAGCTGCACCAACTTCACGTCCTGAACTGTCAATCCATCCTCTGCATCGATAACAAACATAACAACATGTGAATGTCGCAGTGCGCGAATCGTTGATTGAACACTCAATCTTTCGAGTGGCATATCGTCCACTTTCGATTTGTTTCGAACTCCGGCTGTGTCAATAAGAAAGACAGGAACATCGGCACGTACTGCATTTCGAGTTTTCGGTTCCCACCTACTCATTACAGCATCACGAGTCACGCCCGAAGCCGGTCCAACCAAAGACGCCTCTTTGCCGACTAATCGATTGAGCAATGTCGATTTGCCAACATTTGGTCTTCCAATAATAGATACTACGAGCTTTGTGAGAGGTTCCTCGCCTTTCATCTCCGGAACACCCACAACCATTTCGTCATCAAAAGGATTCTCATCAGATTGATCAAGTTGTTCTCGCTCATCACTTGTGGATTCTGGTGCAAGTTTTGGTTGAGCAAATTCATCCGACGTTGGAAGTAAAGTAGAAGCCATCTGCTTGTTGTCTAGACCAAGATGAGTGGTCATTTTCTTCATTAAGTACGCAGAATTTATGAAGTTGTAGAGATCACCGAATCCTAACTTATGTTCACCCGAAATAGCGATAGGGTCCCCAAGTCCAAGTCGAAACGCATCCATTGTCCCTTGTTCAGCACCAGAACGGTCACACTTGTTACCAAGAAGTAATATGCGCTTTGATGTGTCATTCAAACTACCCCATTCCTCGCGCAACCAGCTGGCAATACTTTCATCCAATGTTGTGATTCCTTCGCTTGCATCGAAAACAAGCATGGCAATATCGGCATCACGCACATTTGATACTGTCGCGGCTTCCATAGAATCATACAGGCTACGATAGTGTTTGTCCTCACAGAGTGCAGATGACGCGACTAGTGATGGGGTCGGACCGGAAGGTGAAGATATATGAATGGAGTTCACTTTAGGATTCCGTAGCGCTCGCCTACTCAGTGGTCGCTCGAGCCCGGGGGTATCAATGATAGTGAACAGTAGATCGCCCACAGATGCGACAGAACGACGAGGGTCTCGTGTAACTCCTGGAGTAGGGTCTACTACAGACTTAACAAACACAAATGGTGTTGGATTGTCTCTGCCTTCCGAACCGCGGCCACGAACTGAAGCGGAAAGTGCGTTAAACAAAGTAGATTTGCCCACATTTGGCCGACCAACTGCAGCTATAACGAGTCCAGTATCGATATACACTGTTGGTGCAGGAGCATTTCTTCTCGATACAAGTCGAGCTGACGTTGTTAGTCGTCGAACACTTCGAAACATGATTTACAACGTCGATGGGGTTGCCCCAGTCATATAATGTACTGTACACAGGACTAGCAGAACTGAATCAATTCAGTTGAAAATTAGATTCTAAATATTCTTACACTCGGTCCAGTAATCGTTAGCATCAATCATCCTTCGATTCCCAACACTGCAACAAGCCAAATCAAACAAACCACCTTCAACTCAGAATGACGATCGAGAGTACGCTTGCTCTAGTTAAGCCGGATGCACATTCGCGTGCCAATGAAGTTCTCGTCGCAGCGAAGCGCGCCGGATTTGAAGTGGCTTGCCTCCTGGAAACTACCATGACTGTTGCTCAAGCGGAAGAGTTTTATGCTGAACATTTAGAACGTCCATTTTTTGAGACCCTGGTAGAATTTATGTGTTCAGGTCCTTTGACTGCTGCCGTACTTCGAAGAACCGATGCAGTTGCTACATGGCGACAGACTCTTGGACCGACCGATCCTTCAGAGGCACGAGAAAGTGCTCCCAAATCAGTTCGTGCTTTGTTTGGCACAGACAAAACCCGTAATGCAGCTCATGGTTCAGACTCGACTACCGCAGCGCAACGAGAAATCTCCTTCTTTTTCCCGAATTACATTGCACCCACGCCTCGAACAGGAGCAGATGCGAAACTATATCTCAATGACACGGTTTGTCCAATGCTGACCAAAGCGCTTACGGAAATGTGTAATGTCAGTCCGCAGCGTCCTGTTGAATGGCTCGCACACTACCTCGCTGGTCAGGCTGTTGCGTCAGGTGGTGATGCGCCCTCAATTAATACGGCTGCTATGATGAACGGCAATGGGCTGCATAAACCTGAAAGACGTATCTATTTCGTGCTTGGTGGTCCAGGATCAGGGAAAGGGACGCAATGTGCCAAGTTAGTTGAAAAGTTTGGATTTGCCCACTTCTCGGCCGGAGATTTATTGCGCGCCGAAGTAAAAAGTGGAAGCGAACAAGGGGTAATGATTGAAGAAATGATAAAAGAAGGCAAAATTGTTCCTGGAGAAATCACAATCAATCTGTTGAAAAATGCAATCAGCTCTTGCAATGCTGAAGGTGTGCTGATTGATGGATTTCCGCGTAAACTTGCTCAGGCTGGAGCGTTCGAGAAAGACGTATCAGACTTTGAATTTGTGCTCTTCATGGATTGTCCTGAAAAAGTGATGGAAGAGAGACTGCTGAAGCGTGGACAAACATCGGGTCGATCGGATGACAATGAAGCCACGATTCGTAAACGTTTCCGTACGTTTGTTGAGACTTCGATGCCAGTCGTCGAGTATTTTGAAGCGAAGGGCAAAGTACGTCGCATTGATGCGACTCAGTCGGTTGAAGAAGTTTTTGAACAAGTCCTGAAGCTTTTTTGAGTCAGAAGTATGGCGTAGAGTTGCATACGCTATAATATTCCTACTAACAGTGCAATGCAACTACGAGGATGGATTAAACAACTTGATTTACTAAATGAGCATGAATAAAAGTAGGCGACAGACAACTCAGGTTGATAATGATGATGTGTCGACTTCTTCCTCAGGTTCATTGCTAGGAATGGGTCCATCTCCGCGCGGTACAGGAACTGGAAGGCGAGTTAATAAAATACGATCCGAGGCTTCTGCACGACATTGCAAAAGCAGAGCTTGAAGCGTAATGATAAGGGAGTCCAAAAACACAACTTTGTAAGCAGCTTTCGGTTCAGGGCCAATAAAGTTAATAAACAACATTCGAACAGGCTGTTCATTTTGAAGCACCATGGCAATGTGAATGAGTACCACCATGATATTAGTCAATACAACCAAAACAGATGTACTTCTTTGCGTTGCTTCGGAAGCAAACGGATAGTATAGAAGCTTCACAAGAAATTTAAAACCAGAAAGGTTAGTGCGAATGAATAGAGCAGTACTAGCAATCATGAACTTACCCTAACAACTTGAGTGGCTCGAATAAACAACACGATGAGCTTATGGTCCACATAATACATGTACAAAACGTTCAATGTCAAAAGAGTCATTAATGATGCTTCAAACTCCGCTCGAACTTTTGCCGTATTCTTCGTTTCGAAAACAAGTAAATGAATCGTGATTTAATGTAGCGCAGTGCAGCGCAATGTTGTACAATAAATAGTTAGTTCTCCATTTTCAGACTCTCGAAACGACTGAACTCGAACTCACTAATCGATCAGTATACGCTTCCAAAGCTGTTCTCGAATTACTCGGTCCTTCCGCATCCATTTCCGTCTCCTCTTCTGTTTCGTTTCCGTCGTCCTCGTTGTCGATGTTGTTCGGTCGTCCATCCACTTGATAACTCGCCGTGTCTACGTCCCTGTGACTCGACTCAATTCCACGAATTTGCGTCCCTGCAATGTTGGATGAATTCTCGATTATCACTCGATTGGCAGGCGAAACTGAGTCCAAAGCTGCACGAAGACCAAGCGCTGCCTGGGGCATTGCCGGTTGGGCAGTAAGGTCTCTTTCTATGTTCTGTTGAGGGAATCTGGATTGATGTCACACTATCAAACCATAATTTCATTTAAATTTTTATTTCCATTGGTGTATAGTACAGTACGTGCTGTACTCATGTCAGAGTACCAACTTTCGTCATTTGCATGATGGACTCCCAAAATGTTGTCGCGAGTGTAGCGGAACGTGAGCAACTACTTAATTCCTCTGAAAGATCCAGATCGAATCCTTCACAAAATTCTTCTGGTTGGGTACCTCCTAAGCCGTTTATCTGTTTTCACTCTCTTAGTGTTGACTATCGTATCACTCGACAAGATGCCTTTACTGGCGGTTCCCTGAAAGTCACTCGGACTGATGAAGGTGATGAGCATGATTTCAATAGTATTTTATTACACATTGAGTGGTCAGGAAGGGGTGGAGAGACCGCAATGAAACGTAGTTTATCAATCGACGACTTGATTTCTTATCGTGTACTCCCACCGGCTGCGAAACCGATGCTCGTCATACAACAAAGAGGTGGTGCTGTTTGGGGATATTTAGAATTTGTGGCAGGGGCAAACTCTTTGAAAGCATTTGAACGCGTTCTCGGAGAATACGCCACACTCATTCCTATTTCAGATGCCTTTCGAAATGGTCGCCTTATGGCAGTTGATGCGAAACCGCGAATGCGCGTAGCTGTTCGACCACTTGCTGAGGAAACTGACTCTTTCGATGACTCTACGTCTAGTCCACGGGTACGACCGGAATTCCGTGACCCCAGCAATAGTGACAATTTGGGCATGATGATACTAGAGAATTTTGCCAAAGTCACACAATTCACTAGGAAAGCTATGCGACAGGTGTCAAATGCAGTTGAAGATACTGAGCGTTTGCGTGTGGAAAGGAGGCGACGAATACGTGAGAGTGCTGCACGGTTAGGAGCTACCGACTTATCCACTGAAATCGTGCCCAGTACAGATGATGAAAATGTGCTTCCGCCTCGATTGAAAACCGAACGTGCTCGCGGACTACCAGTCTCATCAGAAATATGGAAAGCACATCTTGATGAAACTGGTCGCTTAATTGATCCTACAATGATGCGTCATGCGGTCTTTGTTGGAGGTGTTGAGAAAGACTTACGCAAGACATTGTGGCCGATTCTACTCGGAGTTTTCTCATGGGATTCTACTCAAGAGCAACGCGATGAAGTGCTGAGTATGAAACAAGTTGAGTATTTAAAAATACGCCAAGCATGGGAAAAGATGCGCGATGCGTCAAGTGAACAGAAAAGCGAAACAGGACAAACGAGAAAATTAAGTAAGTCTCTTACGGAATTCATGCAGAGCGAAGAACAAATCGCGAAGGACATCACACGCACTGACAGAATTGTCGACTTGTTTTCTCCAGACGATAGTGAAGCAGCTCGAGTCATGAGCGACTTGCTGAACATCTATGCAAACTATGACCGGAAAATTCGATATTGTCAAGGAATGTCCGATTTTATGTCTCAGATTGTTTATCATGTGGCACCAGAAGGAGGCGATGAAAATGAGACACTTGCATTTTGGTGTTTTGTCGAGTTGATGAAAAGAATCGAGTGCAACTTCCGTGTGGATCAAAGCGGAATGCATTCCCAACTTGCACGTTTACAACGAGTGATGAAGAGGATGGATCAGAAAATGAGCGTGAAAATGTGGCCATATTTCGAGGAAACGGACCCAGATTTGTACACTTGTTTTCGTTGGATTTTGGTACGCTTTAAACGAGAACTCGCCTACAATGACACTGCATACTTCTGGGAAGTTTTGTGGACTCGTCATGTCGGTGGTGATATGCTTCACATTTATGTTGCCGCTGCGATACTCTTCGCACATAGAGAACGAATTCTTGCGCTTCCTGCCGGTGAGTTTGATAGCTTACTTCGGTACATCAATGATATGAGCGGACGAATCGATGCGGACTTTGCTTTGAAAGAAGGAGAGCTTCTCTATCGCGATATTGGTGCGACAGAATAAATGAGTTTTACTAATTTTATGTAGAGCCTTCAATAATGTGTTCCAGAGAGGAGAGGTCGAATTGTAACGCAACTTGAAGAATAGAACTGAGCTCCGACTCTAGCAGTTGCACAAGACTATGCCGATCTCGAGTAGAACACCACAATCTAACTGATGGGTGCCACCCATATCGGGCAGGTCCAGAAAAGGGAGAACTAAGCCAAATCTGTCGATTCGGCGTTTGCGTATTCAAAACATAGGAGCCGTACGGGGCACCAAGAGCTAAAGTTAGCACACCTTGACTATAGTCAACATCAGCGTTCGGTAGAGGCGAAGACGAGGAGTAAATATGATTTGAAACTTCTTCCGCAATTATCTCAAGCGTTGTGTTGGCTACCGCAAGAAATGAATGCTCTGGCCATTTAGAGTCTGAGGATGATCCCAAATCAACATTCTGCTCACTAGAAATTGATCGGTGAATCGAATGAAGCTGTAGTCCAACAAGCTGCTTTTGTTGAATTCGAGTTGAGAGTGGCACGACCAAACGCCGTAACGATGTCAAGACCATGGCTTTGTGTGTATTGAACAAGGCAGTGAACATCACTACCGGTACACTGCATTAGAACGGAATATATTTTTTTACTAATTTCTTCGGCCCTTATTATTTATTCGTGCTAATGGATATCGCATTAAATGTATTGTTACTGTATACGTACAGTAAACCATCACATACCCTGACTGTATAGTCCCATCACTTAAGTACGGTACAGTACATTGCTGAAAACTTGCCCGATCGTCGCCAGCGTTTTCGGTCGCATTTGAAGACGACGCATCCGTGGGGTTTCACTTTGCGTGTCCTACAATGTTGGGCAGCTCTTACAAACCTCGTATGAGACTGCGATGGTCACTGCTTGTATGCAGTGTGGTTTTGTTGACTGCATGCCGTGTGTGTGGCGCCATTGAAACAGAAAAAGATGCTGGCGCTGACCATGAACTAGAAATCCTAAGTTCGCACCAACTGGGGACAGTCGAAAAGGAGACGCTTGCGAGCATTACAAAGTCAGAGGAACAATTGAAGCAACTTCGAACCGAAACTGAAGTGTTGAAGAGTGAATCCAAAAAGATATCTGAAGCTGCAGAGAAATTGGAAGGCGCGAAAGATTGGGAAACAGCGGAAAAGCGTAAACGCGATGAACAATTGCGAGATGTGAAACATGATGTGGAACTGAAACAGAAGAGCATCGATGAAATGAAGAATCGGGTCACCGACTTGAAATCACGTATTGACGAACTCAAAATGCATCTATCTAATCTTACAGCACAGAAAGAAAGCGTTGCTCGTCGGAATGATGCTCCTACCATTCGTGATGTGCTCGATGCACGTGCGGAATCTTGGAATCCTATGGCACAAAAAGTATATCGCAAAACTCGGGACAAGGTGATTCCCGCAATCACTGGAGTGACTGGTGCCGCAGAGCGATATCGTCGTAGTGTGGCTTCATCGCCTGTACTTGATTTCTTGGCTTCAGTTTTATTGTATGGATTCTTCATTGGCGGAGTAATAGTGAGTATGCGCGTGTATAACCGAGTGCGCGGCCACTTCACAATACCGCGATTGCTATTCTTAGGGGACGCATTTTGTGCAATGTTTTGGGGAGTTATGTTGGTGTGCTACAGCTTTTTATGGACTGACCCTCTTGTTACGATTCAATTACGATCGCCTAACTTGTTCTTTGTGTTTCAAATCGGTGCTCTGGTTGCATACGTTCTGTTCGTGTTATTGAGAGTGTTATTGTTGGCCTCGAAAATGTCACTCTCAGCTTTGGGTGAAACACTCGCTGTTGTTGTTGTAGGCCATCATTATTATGTTCGTGTTTGGCAACCGGCAATGCTGGACACGCCAATTCACGGTGCACTGTTCTATTATATTTGTTACGCATGGCTATTCGTGGCTTTGGCGAATTCTCGACTGAACGAGTTTGCTCCATTGAAACAGTTACGAGGACAGAAGCTTCCGCCGTTGGTCGCTCTTCGTGTGTTAATGAGTCGCTTTTCTAACAATGGACCGCAAGGGGATCTAGAAAGTTCTCTTGTTCGAGATGACGATGATGAAGGACATGAACACTAATTTCCACTTAATGTAACAATGAATTAAAACGTCTCGAACACACGCCCATCTTTTCTTCTTTTCGTGCTCGTCGCTTATCTATTCATCACGAATGTACTGTTGTACTTCAATGTACCGCGGTACTGAACTGTATCCTGTACTGTACTGTACGGTACAGCACAGCATTGGAAGAGTCTATTATGTATTCATATTCATTTAAGTTTAGTGGCGGATTACTTTGTCGAAAGAACACTAATTATGACAAATCCTCTTGGCGAATAACAACGCCACAAATAGATATATCTGAAGTGCAGTGCGTTTGGCAAAGTGTACCTGGAGTCGCGGTTCGTTGTTGAGTACTTTGTTTCTGTTTGGTTCAGTTCGGCTCGGTTGTGTTGAGTTTGCTACGATTCCAGTTGTAGGCAGACGAATTCGAGAACGCGCCGACAGAGGACGTACAGTAATTGGAATGAGTTGCGGGTTTGTGGGACAAGCTGGAATTGGCCTGCGACGGAGTGGGACGAACTGTGCTAGTGGTGCAGAACGAGGTATTACAAGAGAGCGACGACGGGCAGCGTGCGTTCGGCGGGCGAGACATGTTGTAACCGCGTTGGGGCCTACGCATCCTAATCCTAATCCCCAACATGATGAAACGCAAGAGTATTACACGAATGTGGGCGCGGTAATCGACTCGCTGCGTGAGGATTATCCTCGGTTAACCGAAGAAGAACCTTCGTTGTCGCTGTACAGTGATTACGTGACATTTCGCACGCCTGCAGGAATGGTGTCTTATGGAAGGCCGGCTTATCGAGGTGTTCTATGGTTACTACGAACACAGGTACGAATGTTTTTTATGGCACGTTCACTGACCGTGCTCAGTTTGTACTATGACAAAGAAGAGGCACAAATTATTTTACGATGGCGGTTGACAGGCGTTTCGCGTGTAGTGCCCTCAGGCTCGCCTGCCGTTGTTATAGATGGTCAGAGCACGTACACGCTCAATGATAACGGATTTATTAAGGACCATTTACTGGACAATGTTGTCCGAATTCGACGCTCAGTTCGACCATTATTCGATTCCGTGCTGTCCACAGCTACCGTATCAGCTCGGCTAACTGGTCCACGTGTGGGTAAACCAGTTCGCAACGGGGTGCCACTTTGTTATGGCAACATTTCTGGACCACGTCGTTTTCATACTTCAGCCTCATCATCAACTACCAATGCGGCCGTGAATGAAGAACGAGTGGAACTCGGCGGGGGGATGCATAAAAAGTAATGGGATATCTATAGCACACAAGGTAAAAGGTACTCGCTTTATGTGGTGTTCACAGGTATCGTTATTCGACCTCCTCCTCAGAGTGTGGGTTCACTGTACCAAAGCAAATGAAACGGGGCGTTGCTTGTATTTATTGACCGACGAAGAACGTGCAACTCAAATACTGATGGATTTCAGAACATTACGTCTTGTTAAAGGGCACCGAACAGTACCACTACACTACTTCGAGTATGCATCGTTGTTGATTGGCAACTCGAAAATTGAGTGAATCATTGGATATTTAGTTTCGCTTGGTTCAATTAGACATCCAATAAAGTTGAACTGATCACCGCACGAGCACATAAGCAATCACCATCCCGCAACATTTATAAATTTAGTAGGATCAGGACCAGAAAACTCTTTCGCTCATGATTGTTTCCAGATCCGAAATTTTAGCTCTTGAAATTGTAGATCTGGAATAAATAAAGTACAGAATCTCGGCAACAATGGCACAGACGAAGGTGTCGAGTTGAAAGTGATTCTCCCTTTTTACCAATTACAAGTTTACCGGTCCATGAGAATGGTCGGGACCCAAATTCGTCAAAACTCCATAGTAATGGTAATGTAGAATTAAATCAAATGAAATCTGATCTCGCATTATCTTGGATACTGTAATTCAAGTTTGCGAGGTGATTGCTGCCATTTAATTCTCGACTAATATTACCGTAGTCGACAATTAACTGGCCGCAATTGTTTCTGTATCATTGATCCCGATCCGGGTGAGTTGTTCTCCCAACCGCCACCGGCCATGGGTACTAATCTAGCTTTTGCACAAGGGTTGCCGCTCCTCACTCGACCTTCACTTGCAACATCGACGAAATGTGTTCGGCGTCATAGAGCTTCCGCATCCGCTACCGCATCACCAACACCGGCCACAACTTCCGCCGTGTCGGCTGCTGCGAATGGAGGTACACTTGTGTCCGGAAATACGGTGGAACCACTCGATGTTGTTCCCCAACTTGACCTTGGTCAAGTTACATCTCTGGCGGACGTAAGTCAAATTACTCAACTTGCCGATGAGTTTGATCTGGCAGATCTTCGTATCGAATCCGGTGGTGTAACTATTGAAATCACTCGTGAAGGTGGTCGGGGCTTTGTCGATGGGGTATTACGTGACTTGCCTCAGCCTGTAGCCGCCCCTGCGATCGCTCCATCAATGGATGAAACGGAATTGGTTGATGATTTCGAGTCTTCTGTTGAAGCGGAAGAGCAATCTGTTCCCGAACCAACTGAAAGCGAGTCAACAGCCCCAGCAGATCCTAACGAGGTGTACGATTCAGACTTTGTGGTGAAATCGAATCGCGTTGGATACTTCTTCAGCGGGGCACGTAACAAACCACCGCTTGTGAATGTGGGTGACCATGTGGGATTCAATCAGCCGGTTTGTATTATCGAACAATTGGGTCAGCAATATGTGTACCTGTCTGAGGTTTCTGGGACTGTTACGAAAATATTTGTAGAGGACGGCGATGCAGTGATGTTCGACGATCAAGTTATGGTGATCCGACCAGACTAAAGGACTTAACTGTTAATTCGCAAGCATTCCTACTTCGGGATTCATTTGCACCATTTTCTGCAGTAATAAACATTCAGAGATTCTTTTCTTTAATGAAAGGGCCTAATCCCCGTTGTCTTCGAAGGCAGCAGTATTTCGTAGCCATAGAAATTCAACATAGAGCGAAACGAAAGAGCGGAATTAGACACATTCAGTACATGCCGAGCTGTGCATACACAGACTCAGAAACGGCAGGAATTTTGTCGGGCAATTGGCCTTGAACGTTAGCTGCAACAGCGTAGCCTACGGCAAGGAGAACGGCGTAAAACACTGTGGATGATAATAGCTCTATCACATTAGACGGTATCGCAGCACCAATGTTAAAACTGGCGAGTAGTTGAGGTACAATTAGTGCGATATCAATCATGAGCGCTTGGAAAGTGTTGAATCGAATAAATCGACTCACATTGGTATTGCGTACGACAAGCACGTAGAGTGCGAGAAATATGCCGAATGCCACGAATGGAATCCCTCTGTATAATGCGTAGATAGGACCAAGTACACGAAGAAATGGTGTGGCAATTGCAGGTGCAGCAGCAAACACGTAACGTCCAAAAGCCAACGCGTCTAGCAAAGGTAAAAGATATGGGGCGATTCCTAGAAATCTCTCGATTGGTGGCACTCCTCGGCTACCACCACCGCCACGACTGTACCTCATCACGGCAACATTGAAAGGTGCATTACAAGGAGTTGGGGAAGATGTCCTAACACGGTGTCGTAGAAACGCAGGGCGAACACCAACTCGTAATGTGGACGAGAAGCATGATTTCGTGAGTGAAATAGAAATCGGTGTCGCAAATGCAGCAGAAATACCCATCTTTTTCGGGACCGAGCGTTAGAAGTGTGCCAGAGAGACTGGAGATCGGGAAATGCGAGAGAGATATACAGCTCTGTATGAGAGCCAATTGAGTACGAGGGGTTAGTCAATGAGAGGGAGCCTTTCTTCCATGTGACTGAGTAGATCCTAATGGACAAGATAAAACTAAATGTCATTCAGCCAACCAATTAAAACAACTGCTGGGTAAGATTCAAAATTGATCAATTTCTAGTGGTTATTAAAACCCTGGTTTACTTCATTCTCTCCAATACAAATTCCCCTATGTCCCTGATTCTATTACTGTAACCCAATTGGGGGATGCTCGAACATTTGGGCAATTCGACCTCGGAAATTTATGTGTTGAGCTTCACCCACAACACAACAAATTGATACAAACCTAACATATCTTCACTTTACTGTTGTGTGTTAGTCGTCTTCCGTTTACTACCTCAGTTTACTCATCGTACACACCATTTAACGTATAAATGTTCGTAAGTTAGTTCAAATAGCGTCCCACCTGCTCGCCTCGTTACCGCAGTATTTTTTCGGGAACTGGGACAGAAGTCTCCATTCATTCAACCAGTTTCAACTTGGTGGCACTTCTTATCTATACAACACAATGCATTTGCCAAGCTTTTCCTCTTCTACTCATTGTGTATTTCTTTGTCCGAAGGGTCCTGCTCTTAAGCATCCGCATGTGTACAATCCTTTCAATTCAGGGTTCACTCCACAAAATGACTAGAAATGGTCCAGGCGTTCTAGTTCTGCTGCAATCATCGCTGCTCGATTTCCGTACAATACTCGTACCAAATACTTCTTGTGTTCTTCGTCTGGTCGCATGTACGTGGGCAATGGTTCCTCGTATGTTTCCGATGAATTACTTCCTGAATCATTACTACAATCTGAATCGTGTCCTTCGTCTGCCCAATTGATTCGTTTCGTAAACGATTTCTGCATACTTTCTGCTCCATTCACAAGTTTCATCTTTGCACGGCTATATCCTGGGAGGAACTTGATTTTCGCCAAGTTCGAAACTCCGCGACGTGCAAATGTGTACACCAAATCACGCTTGATTCTATTTGCAAAATCTTTCCAGGTCCACACTTCACTCGAGTAGCTGAAGCTGGGTGTTGAAACGAACAGATTCGAGAAATCCAGAATACTTCTATCTCGTTCTTTGTTCTTGAACGATGCAGTAAGTTCGAATGTGTCGACAAACACGTACTTGAACAAAATAGTTGACTGTGATCTTTGAGCCATCAGCTCAATGTCCGATATTCGAGATGATGAAAAAACTGGATCTCTTCCAGGATTAGGTGTCTCTCCATTTCGGTTAGACGTTTGCGATCGTTCATCCTGACTTGAGCGCGCCGATGATGTACTCGAGCTATCTGATGTCCTCGCCACATCTGTTCTTGGTGGAAAAATGAACTTCGACACGGCATGATACAACCGACGACTAACGGCTGCATTCAATGGCGCAACTTGTATTGTCAACAAGTCGTACACCGGAATTCCTCCGACCTTGTCCGTTTGCGTAGAGTACCAACGAAACGCGACCGACGCACCGTCAGATGCTTTGATAGACCTTCCTTTGCTATCTGATCTACCTGCTTTCAATTTGGCAGGTTTCAGAAGATCTTCAAAATACGACTTTGCCATTCGATTCACTGCCCCAATACTTCTGAATGTAATTTCAGTGGAACTACCACGACCAACATAAAAGATATGACGACACACCAAGTCGGACAGTGAAATTTCAACAATGGGAGTGGGAATTTCGCTGTGCTCTTGGATTTCTCGCAATTCCCATCCACAGTTGTCGAAAGAGTAAGAAACGTACATAGTTGGATATTGATATTCTGCCTGACTTGCTCGCTGATCTGTTCGTTCAAACGTTGCAACTGCTTTCGCTTGCGATTTATATCGCTTCAATGATTCTTTGAACGTAAGTCCAGACGGCAGTAATCGGTCCACCAAATACTCTTGGGAAGTGTCAGCAGCATATAAAAACTGCTTTGTTATAGAATTCAGTCTGCGCATCTTGTCACCTAATTCTCCACTCGATGGCTGCCTGTTACGCAATTGTAGATTGTACCTTAGTTTGGCAAGTTCATCCTTTACCATAACTGATGATGCGTCTCGTTGCATGAGAACCTTACGCACAACATCAGTTACAGCCCGAAATTCAACTGAAGTTGAAGCCATTGTTATATCACGAACATTGATAAACAACAGAGACGGCCGGGAACCATGGTCACCTTCTTAGTCATCATCTTTTCCACTAGAGAACGATCTGATGTAAACCAGGTCCATAGACATCGGATTAGTGGTTACGCGGGTTACCAAACCAAGACCTTGAACTTTCTTGAGATACAAATCTAATGGTAACCATGAGTGCAAGTCAAACATTTTCAAGTCCAGTGTCTGACAATGAACGTTTGAATCCTTCAAATGAACTCTGTATTCCTTATCAGTCCACATATCTTTCCCGATACCGACTTGTCGAATACGTTGCACGGTTTTCTCAACTATTCCGATCCTCGCTGCTTCTGAAGTGAGAAATACCAATCCCGCCGTTTCAGGTGAGCCAATGCAAACTTGCGCTCTATTGATGAGAAACTCTAGAGTTGGCATCGTTTCAAGAATGTTCGTCTTTGCAGAAAATATTGAATTCACCGCTTCGCTGTCGTTGTTGGCCTGAGCTTCACCGTCTAGGATATCCATCATTGATCCTTCCGGGCGACGCATGGCCGATGCAGTTGATCGATCATTTCCGTTAGTATCTTGATCTCGACTTCTGGTTCGACTACTCCTAGTCCACAGCTCAAAATTATCACTTGAATCCTCAACGCTATCATTTTTCTCGCTGAACTCCCAGTTTGATTCAAATTGAGAATACTGAGGGGCCTTCATACAAAAACGTTTCTCCTTGAAAGCATCAGGCCAAGTCCAAAGCGATACTCGCCTAGCCGGAGACCATAACAAACAAACATCATCGACTGCGAGCCTCAAATCAAATTTGACCCTATCCAATTTCTTCTTTCTCTGAAACGCATGAGAAGCAGAGAAAGTATAGAATGGAGATCTATCATGATCAGCGCTACCAAACACAGTCGATAACACCCGACTGTGTGCTTGTAACCGAGGAGATGCAGCATATTCCGGCTCATCATTGGCATCATCAGACAAAAATATTCGGGAAATCGTCAGGAGAGTGCCAATTCCATGTTCATCACCTGCGAGATCTATATCAGGCGTTCGAATTTTCGTGCTCAAGTTCTTAACTTCAACTTTGCGATGTGCTATACGAGAATCGCGGACATATTGGTCACCAGTAGTCCAAGTGACACGGGTTTGCTTCGTCAACTCACCATACAAGCTAGGAGCTGTAACATGGAGTCCATGGCCTGTATGTATATTGTTTTGCAGCATGATGTTCAAATCAGACAAGCTCACTGTGAGATCCAAAGCAACTAGACTGGATGACAGTCCCGTAATACTCGGCGGCTTTCGGGCACGATCTATCATTCGCGGAGGAAGTCGGCAAGCAATGGGTCGACTTACTAGGTTCTTAATGACCTTAATCAAAGCTGAAAGTCCATCTGAATCGAGAACTGATGCACCTTGGGGAACCCAGCCATATCGTTTCGAAGACACAAATCGTTCTTGATAATTGGACTTACCTGTAGAGTGCCGCACTGCGACATCTACTCCTAGTGTTAAGCGTCGTGTCTTATAATCGGCATAGCTATCGTACTTCGGATTATCATCGTGCCCGGTAGTCCATACTGTGTAACAACCCAGAGGTGATAGTTCTACAACAACCGGTTCAGTTGCACTAACAACCTCCAACGTCCCACGACCAATGCCCGGTCCACCGTCTCGGACTGCTTGTTTCGTAGGGAACGGGATGAAGTAGTGGTCTTGCGCATCACCGCTGTCGCATTCTGGTACAGGCGTGAGACCAACACACAAATGTTCGAACTCAATATCGGAATATCCAGTGCCGTTTGGTCGAATGTGCAAATTGTGCAATTCCCATGAGATGGGAAACTTCTCAGTTCGAGTCGGTTTCATACGGGACGCAACCATGAGTACGTTTTTAGCGAAAATGTTAGTATAATGGCGTGTCTTCGAGTATGGTGAGTTTGAACTTGCCATGGTTCCTTTCAAGACTTTAGCAGTAATACGAAATCGACCATGGCAATTGACTCGAAGAGTATCAAACCAAGGAAGTCGAGGAGAAGGATTCTTTCCGTTTGGCGAGAAACGAGAACAGGCCCTACCAAAGTCCACTATGGCTCCCAGCTGCGCAGGGTTAAAGTTACAAACGATCTCATCGACAACCAAGTGAACATCGGTGAATATTTTCGTGCTTGATAGTGCCCTACTTATCCGACAAAGCCTTCTCCTTCCAAGGGCGACTACAGTGCTTGCAAAATTAGGTGCAATCGTTGCCTGTTGCGCTTGGCCGATTATCGACCTGTCAAGCGAAATACCACTGAGCTTAAGGAACGGCTCTGGGTAGTCCCTAAGCGCCAGTGACATCCTTTCAGTCTCAAAACCAACAACACGGAAGCCAATCATGTTCCATACGTCCAAGTCATATTGTCGAACTAGATTACGACTACGAGGACCAAGCTGGTACTCATCAAGGAACCGAAGCTTTCTCAAACTTTCAGAAGCACCCGAATGTCGGGTTTCTTCGTCCATCAAAATTGCGATGTTCAGATTCTGCGCGGTTATCGAGGCCAAAGTAACCGAAACTGGATTTTCTTCGAAATTGCATTGCTCTTTCAATCTTTTAACCCGGCGAATCCATGACTGTGAGTCAAGTTCGTTCAACCGACGCCAACACCGGATCGCAGAACCAGCAATTTCAGAGCGCGCATTCGAATCAAGCGCTTCCATGCTATTTTGCATAACCGTATAGCGCACAATACGATCACGGCACTCATCTTGAAACAATGGAATCATGGCACTCATAAACGAGGCTAGCGGATGATCTTCTAGTTCTAGTTCGAAATCTGCAACTCGTATCGCAATATCAGGTGCCCGTGCATTTCGACTTCCCTTCGCCTTTGGTGATGACTCTTTGTAACGTTTCTCTTTCAAGAGGCGAGAAACTGCCTTAATCCGAAGTAGCCAATCTTGAATAAGAGAACCCAATTGTATGTTGTGTTTGAGAACGGAACGACAACGACTAGTTTCAAATTCAATTTTCGGGCGAAGTACATCTGGTCCGAACAAGGAAAGAGGGCTAGTAGCAGTCAAATCCTGTATAGTTATAACAGGTATTCCTGATAACATAACATCGCAGCCTTGCACTGTGAAACTTTCAGCAGTAAAGTTGGATTTCGGTAGAGCGTCAACACTGATGCTGAGCATTGGTCCATCAGGGAAATAGGATAAAAATTTCAAATCGGATCCACTAATGCTCCACCCCTTGAGTCGATTCGAGATGCTTCGCTCCGTCGCAGGAGAAGAAGGTAAAACTTCATTCGTTGATGATCGTCGCGAACTACTCAACCGCATGGCAAGGCACGGTTCCACACAATTGTTAAGAATAGACATCAATTGGGAAGTGGTGAGCAACGCTGAATGTAAATCAAGATCCCACTTCAACTCTAAACCATTGATAGTGATCGTTCTATCCCAATCTGCACCTGGGCTAGCACGATTCCACATCATTGTACAAGAATCACTAAAAAAGTTCTCTGACCGGCTCCACTTGCTCCAGTGCATTAGCTTTGTTGATCGAACTTCGAGCTCCAACTTTGTGCACTCTTTAGATTTGTATTCCAATTTCGGCAGCGCGAGAATATTTGCAGAGAAAACGAGGGCCAGAGTATCACTGTCACCAGCCGGCTTACGACTTAATTGCAACATAAGACAGTGACGAAGGTTTACAACCACAACAGTATTGTCTTGTACGACTGAATTGCGTACATGAACTCTAGTTCCCACATCCGCATGAACACTGTTCTGTGCATTTGATTCGAGTCTCATACGGGGGGTGTCGGAGGCCATAGAATCAGAAGTTATTCCTAAACGTTTTAAACAAGACATCGATTCCGAGATTACTCCAGCAAACCCAAGAGGTTCAACGGCACTCAATACACCGCGAGAACCCAATTCCACTTGCGTTCTGTTATCTTCCGTCATTGAGTAATCTACAACACCTGTCAAATCTTCAACCATGAATAAGAGTTCAGGTGATGTGGCAAGAATACTTTCAACACACTCATCAGAGTCATGATTCCAGGGCATCTGATATTCAGAAGTATCGCTCGATTTCCTGGAAAGTGAATCGCGACATTCTCTGCTGAATCGAGAATTTTTCTGATTGCGAACCTTACCTTGGCGGAGACCTGAACCAAAAAATCGGCGATAAAACTCGGATGCGCCTTCGGTACCCACACAAAATCCTCGGACCGCAAAACTTACGCACACGGCACGAGATGATGTTCTATTCTTGGATACACCAAAGGTTTCAGCATGAAAATAATCAATAGAAACAAAACTACCTGAAGAGGATGTTCTGCTTCTCGACAGGTTAAGTAGCCAGGAATTAAATTCAGTTCGATGATGATGACATGCCTTGGTCGCCCAATCCAAACAATTTTGAGAGTATGACGCAGATGGTTCATATTGGTCCGAATCGGTTTTCGCTGGGGAAAGAGATTGTGGCAAAGGATTCAAACGCAGAGACGCATCGCAAATCGAGACTTCAGCTTCCCATGCAGAGATCAATGGCTGAGTCCCTGAAGTACTTCGCCTAGAAGGTGCAGTAGACGCTCGATTTCGTCGAGATTGAGACTGTTCCGGGGACATGCGAACATTAACCGACTTGACAACGGATTGCACAATCCCATCCGCCACATTAAGAGTTATATCGTGACCGTCTAAGATAAACTGAAAGTCATTCACTACGCTGAGACCTCTTGACAAAACCAAGGATGCTAATCGAGGTGATAGATAGGCAGTAAGTTCTATGCCCCGGGTGCACATTACGCGAACCACAACATTCGATTCTAGTACGGATGCACGAACAGAAAGCTCGTTCACGGATAAGGTATATTTTGAACCGAACATACCAGACGCATTACCGCCAAACAAGAAGGTATCAGCAGAAAACTCCCATCCTGATTCTTCTTTCCATATGCGAACTTTTGATGCTCGAAATCGCAGTCCTCGAATAAAAAGCAATGCTAATCGCTGTCCAAGATGTCGAATCAGGTTATGCCAGTATCTTCTATCAACTGCAAGATGCCGTGTAAGCACACGATACCCACTAGTCCATCGTCGAGATCTAGTTTCGGCACGTAATCGCATTGTAAACTGATCGGAATATACATCGAGCCAGGGACCGCGGCCACCACTGAAAAAAAACGCGACAAGCCGTGTACATACTCGAACCTCGACACCCTGAGGAAAACGTCGAGAACCAGGTCTAGCGCGAAATACGAGACAACCTAGACCAAGCCGTACCGCATAACCTTTACGACGCAAGACATGAACCAAAATGAAAATCCCAAGGAAACACAACCCACCCCAAGACAATGATAATCCACCGAACCATGCAACTAAGTTTACACCACGGTAGCCCAACATGATTCATTCAAGCTGGGTGCATCATGCGCAGTAGGTGACGAATTGGGAGTGTGTGCGCTTGTACAGGAAGCAGCCAATTTTAACCAATCCGTGCTGATTATTCTTACAATCAGGTCTTACTATTTATTGAGAAAATACAGGAATCTCATAAATAGTGGCGCACTATTGAGTTGAAGATGTGTCCTACCGAAGTTGAGTATACACACACTTCCTATAAACCTATAATTTGCCTTCTCAAAGACAATCAACTTGTTCCTGTATATCCCCAGCAATACATCATCACACTATTTCAAGAAGCGCCCCATCCACTTCAAGAGGCAAACTCTGATAATACGACAACCACAATAACGACAACGACGACGTGGACAAGAACAACAACAGTTACTACAAAAACGAAACTTGCTGGAGCAAGAACTACAAGTACTGGAACTGAGTGAGTATACAACATCAATATGGTGAGCCGGACAAAGTTGCTCGTTGTATGCCATGGGTTGCTTGTGGGACTTGTTGCGGCACCAACAGTGCTCACTATACCAGTTCCTGTTCAAATGATAAGCCTAGCTACCCTGATTATCATCATTTCGTCGTTCAATGCCGCAGAAGCGCAACGACAACGAAAATTGGGTGTTGACAATGGTCAGGCACGGGACACCATAGGACGTGAGCAAGCTTGGCGTTTCCCAATTGTTGCGTCAGCCGCTTTGTTCGGAATGTTCTTAGCATTCAAGTACTTACCAAAAGAGTGGGTGTCTATGTTGCTCACTCTTTATGGCATTGGATTCGGTGCCATGGCTATGGCTGCACTCATCTCTCCAATGCTTGCAAGCATCCCCAGCGTTCCTGCGTTTGCCGTAAAGGAGTATGGGCTGAAAGACATTTTCACACTTTCTCTATGTGATGTTACTGCACTCGCCCTTTCATCACCCGTAGCCTATTGGTACTTTGCTACCAAGAACTGGTTGCCTAACAACATTCTTGCTGTTTCTCTCGCTCTCAGTGCGGTTGATGCGCTTGCACTAGGTGATTTCGTAAGCGGTGTTGTGCTGCTTTGTGGATTGTTTTTCTACGACGTGTTCTGGGTGTTCTTTTCCAAGCAAGTTTTCGGTGCTAATGTCATGGTCTCCGTTGCGAAGCAATTCGAAGGGCCCATTAAGCTCATTTTCCCCCGTTTTGTTGGTGCTGATGCAAACAATATGTCAATGCTCGGACTCGGTGATATTGTGATTCCCGGACTTTTCGTTGCACTTACTCTTCGATTTGACACACGCAACCGATCTCCGAGTGAACCTTTATCCACTTCCCCCTTGCCATATTTTTGGTCTACAACAGTAGCCTACGTCTCTGGTTTAATCGCCACTGTTGTTGCGCTGAATGTGTATGGTGTTGCCCAGCCGGCACTTCTGTATCTTGTCCCGGCATGCCTAATCACACCCATGGCGTATGCCATCGCAAAAGGTGAATTGAAATCACTTATCTCCTACGCTGAGGAAGAACCAAAACCAAAAACATCCGATACCAAGACTGAGGCCAAATCCGAAGGATTAAAGAAGGAAGAGTAAAATAGAATCCGTCCGGTACTAATTTCTGTTCGGATCGCCTGTTTACTCATATGTGACTAACTATAAATTGGCGAACTCTTGTACCGAGATTTGCCGTACCCTTTGAAACCATTTCACACTTTCTTGTATGACGGTCCTTCGGCAGGGAACTGACAGCTGCTGTGCTGAATCACTGTATTCGCTGCGTAATGTCCTTTGTTAATGCATTCGTCGATGTCATCTCCTCCAGCAAGGCCAGAGAGATAACCGCCAACAAATGCGTCTCCAGCTGCGTTCGTATCCACGATTTCACTTTCCTCGATCTTAATGATATCATGCACCGATTCACGGGTCACTTTTCCATCTTCAACAACACACACTAGAGTAGGAAGCGCGCCCTGTGTGAATACAACAATACGCTTCTTGCCGCCTTCACGGGGTAACTCAGCAGCCTTACGTACAATTGCAGCCACATCAGTGGGATCTACATCCCAGCCCATAGCCTTTGCCAATTCAGCGGCTTCGGTTTCCGACCCGAACAAAATGTCAACCCACGGAAGCAGTGATTTCATTGACTCAAAAAATGGAGGGACCTGCATGAGGAATGGCGCACTTAGATTGAAACAGAAAGTCTTGTTCTCAGCATCCGAGTGACGTGCAACATCAAGCATAGAATCAGGCGATACCGTCAGAAAGAATCCAGAAATGTAGTAGATGTTGGCACGTTCCACTACGCCCCATTGATCAGCTTCTTTCAAGTGAGAAATCTTGTACGTGTTGGCGGCGGCCAGATTAGCCACAAGCGCACGGTGCTTGCCAGTGATCAAGACAGCACAAGTCCCGGTAGGCATCTCTGGATTGGTGAAATACTGCACGTTCACTCCATCTTTCTTGCTGCTTGCAGTCATCTTGGCAGCGTAATCATCGTCACCGACAGCACCGAAGAACGATGTTGCGCCAGGAGTCTGCATCATCCACTGAGCAACACGAATCGAGTTCTGTGTAGCACCACCTGCAATGTACTCAGGATTGTAGGAAGCGACGAGATCAGCATACAGAGGTTGATGCTTCTCTTCAGCGAGGATCGCCAGATTGTCGTCCAACTCGTACTTCTCGAGCAGCGATTTCTCAACAGGAGCAGCGATGTCTAGAAGTGGATTCCCCATACCGAGGATGATCCCCTCTTTCACGGCATTCTCGATCATGTTGGAAGTAGTTGTTCAACTTGTGGGCAACCTGGTTCGATAGTAAGTACGGTAAACGATGGATCTGCGCGGCGATCGAGCACACGATAAAATGTATTTGAGTACACCAGTGTAATTCAATAGGAATCAATTCGAAACCCTGATATTTTTATGTTAAAGGATAGGAGTCAACCACACAAGTATTAGTTATCCGTCGACTATCCAATCGTGCTGAGCAGTTCATAGAACTATTTCTGCGCACTAGGTTTCAGTACATTTTGATCGATTGCTTTCAGACCGGTAGTACCGTACCGATACTGTACCATTGAATGCCTTAGTACAGTACTCTGAGATCGTGAAAAATGTACAGTATTTGGATTTTAATTCAATTCCATTTTAGACAGAAATAAAATCGATTCTACCTACTCTCCAGCAGTTTCAATTCGTTCTATTTTTTTAGACTATTTATGAGTTATTCTTGATTCCATATTCATCACAATCAAACTGACATGCTTGGCCTTCAGACACGTGACTAACTCCGTTTCGTCTTTACTCAACCTCTACGCATGGCTAACAATTCCTTCACATTAACAATGACATCTGTAATATTTCCAACGCCAACAAAATTCTTTAGAATTCTGGAATAAACAAATAGATAATCCTCACATAATTCAGAGGTTTCGGCAATTCAATTTATCTTTCTATTCTTCGAGACCTATATTCTTCTTACTTCGTCATTAAACAGTAAGAGTAAAATTCGATTTTCACAATCTCTGCTAGTACCTTACAGTCAATCACTAGATTTACTCGTAATTTCTTTCAAGTCTGAAGGAAGACTAACACATCGTTTTCTTCAGCACCAGCACATGAGTCTGTCATAATTATCACAAATTTGTCCCAAAATAATGCCGATTTACAAATGCACTGAGCTACATGGTGTTAAAAATAATGCTTGTTTTTAAATTTTCTAGAACTCCCTCGAGAAATTAAATATGTTTGAGTTTCCTTCTTCAAGCAATAGTTGTTTCCGGCAGTGTTCAATATTTCTTGCTTACTTGGACTGCAGTTTCGATTTCATAACAGTTTCAGTTATAGTTTATATTTGTTTGATCTTTTTAGGTTCCTGATTAGACAAATAAATAGGTGGCTGAATTAATGATAAATCATTCACTACAAAATTTTATACCATTGCCAGTAGAAAATGTCACTAATTTGTGTATTGGGAATTTGGATGTCTGCAAGTTACAGAACTAGTCGTGCTCGAACTCTACTCGGAAATAAATAGGTTGTTATTCTCCAACAGAATTAATAGGGAAACTTGAATGAAATACAATCAGAATTAATTAGCGGAGTTGTTGAATTTTTCATGTAAAAGCAGCTCGAAATATTCTAAAATTAACTCCTTTTTAATAAGATTATTCCTATTTAACGCCGATTAGAAACTTCATTGGGTCTTTGTTTTCCTTGTGAACTTATCAATGTGCTTCAGACTTTCAGTTCAATAGCTTGATATAGAGAGTTTAAACAAATGTTATTTATGACAAGCAATTTTTATGAGCAGCAAGACTATTTAATGCCTTCAAAAATAAAAATAGCCGATTTCGGAATAAAAGCACTTGTATTCGAAAGTTTCTGAAAATTGCACAATTCTGTCTGAAAAATCAAGACTCGTTTTTTGATTGAGATGAACTGAAGTAAAATTAGGTATCTGAAGGAAATTTAAATGAGAATGAAACATGTCTCTAAAGTTTTTGTCACTTGGGTGAGCATGCCGAATATATATATATATGCTTATCTTCAACGAATATGAATTAATTAAATAAATTTATTTTTAATAGCATGGAATCAGAAGAATTTACGAGCATTTCACTATTTTTAATTATGAAATGTTGTG
>JAAUYH010012153.1_pt1 | contig 25742 bp, 24 predicted proteins | sample 7278061 | NCBI WGS metagenome assembly JAAUYH01 (sample SAMN14350203, study PRJNA611818) | marine sediment metagenome | isolation source: surface marine sediment (0.6m) | place: French Polynesia: Moorea | collected 2018-08 | reverse complement strand
TTTCACAGATTATATTTCTCCTTTTTCCATTCTCGTGATGTTAAGGAAATAATGCTTTGTACCATGGATTTCAGCTGCCAAATTAAATCAAATAGTATATCAAGTGAGCTAATTTCAAGTAACAAAAATACAATATTTCATGCCTGGATTGCTGATGAATAGTGCAGCTCAGACCCTCCGAAAATATAATCCGGATATAGATACATCCCTATTTCGCTGATAAAGATATGTTATCAAGGCTATCACTGAATATCGGATATATCTTATTTTATCTTGGGATAAGTTTTGATATCTGTAATTATCGTACACCTACAATAGACCGTTACATGTAGACAAATAGCTTCCCTTTCTCACGTCCACGCTCATCTAACCCCATCTGCCTCTCCCATCTCCCCTAACATTTCTGAATCCTCCATGACTATACGAGCAGGAGCTGGAAAGCGAGTATCCGACTTATTCTTTACACGCACCTCAAGCGCTTCTAACGTATGAACATGCTGCTGTGGATCTAAACCGAAGAAGACCGGATCCAGTTACCAGAATCTGGTGTCACATGTTCAAACGGTCTACAAAGATTACTTCAACGAAATTTGACTGACAAATCTCTATCGCAAGAACAACTCGACAAATATTTCGTAACATCGAAGTCTGGAAACTACTGTGGCTGGCTAGACTTGATTATTAATGGCTTAATGCCATTCTCAATGGTTGAGAAACTTATCTTACGTCGTCATATCAAGCTCGACCCTATTTCCACGAACTCGGTAATGCAATACATAGCTAAACTAACAGAATTGGCGGAAAATAAGATCGCAGATTAATTGCCAACGAAGATTGCGCTTGTTTTCGATGGGTGGAGTATTAATTTAACTCATTACATAGCGGTTTTCGCGTCGTTCCCGTTTTCCAATGCGCATGGCGTTTCTACAAGATTACTAACTCTCTCTCCTATGGGTGGTGAATCCAAACTTGATGCTTGTGAGGATTACCAATTTGTAGGATACATTTTGGATCTCTATGGTCTGTCATGGGACAATGTTGTTTGTCTTATTGGAGATAATTGTAATACGAACAGATCTATTGCAAATCTCTCTAATCTACCTCTTATTGGTTGCGCATGGCATCGTTTTCAACTGACTCTGTGGGATATCATTAATACAGAAGCAGAATTAATTGAAAAGGTACACAAGGTAATGGTGAAGTTAATAAGCCTACTGTTAAGCCCAAAGCTGAGGCGTTACACACCACTCCGCCCAAAATCAAGCAATCGAACTCGGTGGAGCTCAACGTATGCGATGTTGAAACGACATGTGACGATTTCCGTGTTTTTCCCATTGTTGAATTCAGACGAGATTGCCAAGATTTCTCTGTCTCTATCTGAAAACCGTAGATTGGAGATGCTACTGAAGAAGTTGGATCCTTTAGAATCTTTCACGAAGGCATTACATGAAGATTCAACAAACGTAAAAGATACTAGAGCTCTTTTTGATGCCGTAATCGGTATGTTTCCCGATACTGCTGACAGATTATCTTCCTGTTCTAGTATTGTTCATTCGCGGATTTTTGAAGATTCTATTGTCAAGTTGCAGAGAAGAAACGCGGCTGCATTGTCAATATAGGAATCACTATCAATTCTAGAACTAGTTATTGAAGATAATATTGAACAATATGTGTATCAGCAAAGCTTATCATTTGCGCAGCGTGCTTTAAAGAGACAGAAATGTACGGAAATTGAGAATGAAAATAAGTACATGGACTCTAGATTTATAATGCCTATGTCGAACATTTGTGAGCGATTATTCTCTATAGTAAGGCATGTGCTGACAGATAGAAGGAACAATGCTAATCCAACCAATTTGGAGTCTCAAATTTTTCTAAATGCAAATAGAAATCTGTGGGTGAATCGAGAAGTAAATGAGCTTACTGTTGGTGCTCAATATGGCTACGCAGATACTTTTTATATCCTGAGATTATCTTTCTTTCTCCAATAGACATGAAATATTATCTATCTTCGGGTCAAGCTCAAAAAGGTACTTTAGGATGCATTTTTCGGAGGGTCTGGTGCAGCTCGAACGATTTATAAAATCAGGTACGGACCTTTTGTATTTAATGTCTTTAGTGGTATCCACAAATATCTATCTTGTTGTTTTGCATGTTATTGATGCACCTGATCTATCCTATCTCCAAGATTAGATCTTGTACTTCCGTTCATTCGCATCCTTGAGAAGTTATGCGAAGGGACGAAATAAGGGAATAGTTGGTCTGTTTGCCTTACTTTTGCCATCAGTTTCGTCGATTTTGTGAGTGGATCCCTCGACAATCCATAATTTCAAGCATCCTCGGTCTTACTGCAGAAAATTTCAAATTCTGACATGGATCAAGATGTTTCAATTGAAATCTGCTTTGATTATTAAAATTTACTTTTTTCAACCCTGCGTTTATTGGATATCTTCGATCTACCATAGCAGCTTCAACGATTTTATAGCGCATATCCATACAGATATATGCTATCTTTCCTTGCAGTGTTCGGTATTGGGCCATCGAAAGAACGAAAGGACTGAAAATAAGAAGCACTTGTTAAGGTCTAATTTAAAACCGTTTTAGTCACACCAATAAGTTAACAAAAAGGACTCGTGCAAGCAATGCAAATTAGATAGCAGCTCCGGAGATCGCTTTTTACGGCCCGTCGATTTTGGTTTAGCTGAACAATTGACCCTCCACTGTGTTTTTACTGTGCAGATAGTATAGACAGTTAGTCCCAAGAGGCGGTTCGAGAAGGATCGGCTTAGTTGCGACGGCGGCGCATTCACAGTAGTGCTGGATCTACCGGCAAGACAGCGCAAAACTTCCTATTTCGAACATAGGAGATTGTGTGATCAGGGCAGACTTCACACAAGTAAAGTATTTAACTATAGAGCAAAGAAATCCGGACTATTAATTGAAGTAAACGGGCCGGCCGCGACAATTTGTAGAAACGCTGGCAAAAATTCAAACCAAAACATCACAAATTATCGTACTAAGGTAAGTGTAAAGAGTTCAGCAGTACTTCTAGCGAGAACGCATGTTTCAATGCGAGTTCTGCTTCATTCACATTGAAATTATGTTCTATTGAGCTTCTTAAATACAAGCAGGTACAAATTTTGAAATAGCACCTCAGGAAAGAGGACAGTTAATGAATCAAAGACAACCCAACACTACCATCATTTCATATTGGACATCTTTCGTTGTACTTTAAGGTGTCTAAACTTTCGTTTTCAGGAACATGGAAAATATGCAATGAGAAGCCGACAATGTCGATTGCACTGAAACATATGAGATGGTAGAAGAATAATCATATACCGCTTCTATATCGAAAAGTTTGAATCAAGCATTTTCCAATCTTTCACTGTAGCATTTTCATGTTCGTATTCTGTAGAAACATGATCTTTGCAGGCTATTGGTCTTTGTCGATATTTTGAGCCAGATACTTCAACTGGTTTCATGTGGTCCTACCTGATGGCAGGACTTTTGAGCATAAGAGAAAACCGGTTTTTTCTGAGCAATTTCACCTTCCTGTTTATTGTAAATCTCTGAGTGCTCACCTGGCTGTAATCAGGTTTAGATAGAACGCTAGATGGATACAATTACTGCCAACGCGATGAGGAAGCTATGCCAGTAATCATATTCTATGCTCGAATCAAACGCGTTCATGAGATCATCCCGATTCTGATGCTCGGCTGGTATCGCACTTTGCGGTTTTCATGCTTGATCTTATTCTTGTTTCCAGTCGAGCTCAGCTAAAAGTATATCATACATTAACGTAATAAATTAATTAAGTTCAAAGCTAGTAATTTTTTGTACTCATATGTTGAAAACCAGCAAAACAAACAGCACATATAGCGAAATTTGAGCTGGTGTGATTTTAAGCAGAATCATGATGGAACGATGATTATAAAAAAATTTTGCTTCTGTGACTGCCAATAAATAGTAACGGCAGCACTATTCAGAATTCAGACGTCATATTTTTCGAAATCAACCAAATGATGAGAATAAATGTCAAATATCCATTGTATCAAGCCTTATACCTAGAGTAAATTCCATAAAAGAAACCAATTTCTTTATGTCGCAATGGCTAATGATGAATAATCAAACCATACTATTACCTTTGCGGTATATGCGATTTAATTGAGACAAGACATGCCTTCAAACAAATTGTAAGTTGATGAAACATAACTGCATGCGCATTCGAATATTCGAGCAAAATCTTAGGTAGTCCATGACGTTCAGTAGAAGCATGAAGCATGAACAAGAAACGATAGCAATTTCTGCCGGAATATGATTATACAGATTTTATTTTTATGAAATTTGAAAATAATGGAACCTGTATTATTTTGAAATTGGTTTATAACTGTAGAATAGAAGAATTCGAACTCTCAGAATCGGGCTATTCTAGATTTTTCTCCTTTACACTATCGATTGCTGATTCTCAAGTCCTTAATGAGAAAATTTAGAGGACAACTGACCATATTACTTCTTGCATAATACTAAAATATGTGTATAAGCGATGATCATTAAAGTACAGGTACTGGAACGTCTTTGTTTCAATAAACGTTGATAGCTGCATTCAGATTGTGTGACTGAAATGAATAAAACGCACAATCCACTAAAGTCTCAAAACAATTTGTTTCTTATTTCTCATTCTCGTTCTGCGGAACGATCAATTTTCATTTTACTTAAAAATATTATGTGTTTTGTATGGATTTAGAGCAAGTTTTTTTCCGACGCGTTCATCTATTCCACGAATGACGCAATCATAATCTATCCTGCTTCATTGAAAGTTTCCCAGAATGCTTGCAACAGATACGAATTCCAATCTCAAGTTTGAGGTACTGGTTTAACCAAGGAAAGAATTTGCTCATTTTTCTTGCTTCTGAAATATTCCGCTGACTTTAAAATAGCTCTAGTTCCTCGATTTCGAACTTTACAGTTTAAAATAGAAACCGTCCAAGGAATATCGGCAAAGTGCAATCCTCTCTTTCTTTTCGATTTTTGAACGGAGCTCCAAGAAATTCATTTGTTCTATTGTTATGGCACAATACATTTAGAAGAACATAACTATGCTTCTGTTGTTTCAGTTATTCTAGAGAGTTCATTGTTCTCTCAGGCTATTGACAACAACTAATTTATTACTTGCATCTGGGACGACGATTATTATTCTGAAAGATTAAATCATTAAAATATTATTTAAGTAACTTGCAAGTACAAATCGTATCTAGTTTGTCAACAAGATTTGTAGTTCTGCTTCGGAGACGTGATAAATGATGTCGAAAATGCGGCAATGTGACCAGTGTATTAAAATGAGAGCATTGCAGATGTTTGAAATATGCTCAAACATGATCAAGAAGAACATGTAGAATCAAAATTTCAAGAATAAGCTAGCACTGCCAAAATTTCAATCATTTTTCTGGATTCAATCGAAATAGTGCACGAAAAATATGATTTATTTTAGCGATCCTAATGTATTCCTAAATCGAAAGTGATACAATGGTGGGAAAGGTCGGATCCAAGCAAGTGTTGAAGAGCGTAAGCAAAGCATCCTCGATGCATTTTACATGGTAGTGAAGCAGAAATAAATCGTTGAATACTACAACATGCCGCAGTCAACAGTGGCTAACATTATACCATATGTAAGGAGCAGCAGTACGATAAGGAGGGGACAGAAGCAAAAATCAAGCTACAAAAGTATTTGAATTCTTCTATCATATGCACGAAGTAACAGATTTACTTCCATTAACATAACTACTAAATTCTAGGAATTTAGTACTGCCAAAGTATGTGTCAATACGTTACGAAGTATACTACACGAGCGGGGTATCAAGAACAATGTTGCAGTAAGTAAACCGTATTTATCACCAATATATATCAAACAAAGAAAGAAGTGGGCTCGCCTGCATCAATCAATCCGATATAAATTGGGACAAAGTCGTTTTTTGTGATGAATCGTCCTTTTCTGTACGTCCAAAGAAGTAACGTAAGAGAGTATGAAGGCAAAAAGGACAACGCTTTGACGTACAGAACGTTGTTCCCACTTTCAAATCTGGATACGATGCAATCTCCGTTTGGGCTGCATTCTTGAGACCAGGAGGCACTCCATTGTTCCATATTCAAAGGACACAGAAGCAAGGACAGTACAAGGAAATCTTGTCGAAGAAAACGAAAACATTTGCATACAAACACTATGGTGGTCCTACAAACATTGTTTCTAGCAAGACAATTGTGGACCCCATAAATCCAAGTCTATGAAGGTATTTCTGGATGCATATGATGTGCGAACGATGGATTGGCCGGCGCAAAGCCCATGAGCCATTCTTATACAGCGAATACGTAAGAGAGCACATTATCCAAAGAATGCAAATGATTTATTTGATATACCTCAACATGTGTGGCTTCAATACCAGACTCTTATTTTCATAAGTTAGTGCCGTCTATGCCTACTAGAGTGCAACTAGTGAAGTTGAAGAAGGGAAGTCAAAGAAATACCGAGTTACTTCGAAAATCATTAAAAATTAGCTACAATCTTTTACTACTCTTCGCATTGGTATACACACACAATCTAGAACTTTGAGAAAATATTCCATTAATTTTGGAAGCTACCTGTACTTTTCAGAAATAACCGGATTTAATGATAAAAATTATTGATTCGGACTTACATTGGACATGAACAATAGACGCTTATGTATCGCGCTCAAGGAATAACTTATTTGATTGATCTCTCATATACAAATAATTTATTCCATATAATTAAAAAAATGAATTTAGAATCGAATATTTATTTCCCAATGTATGTAGAGGACCTACATATTGATTCAAACGGTAGTAAATCATCAACATCTTTTAATGCGAACCTAAATTTGTTTCGAGACATTTCGTTGTGAGCTTTTTCTTCGATTTGCGATCAAAGCTCTTGTTCGTCATTAGAAGTTCATTAGGATCTACTGGAATCCTAGAGATCGAAATTTTAGACAAACTTTTTGATACAATGAATGTGTGGCACGAAATGCGTAAAATAACGTATTATGTTTTGGTGCTGAAAAGCATCTCTCATTTTGATTACAAGATGAGGAATATATCTATCGAGAATTGCAACTCCTCATTTTCGGGATTATGCTCATTTTCATAGCTCCACACACGTTAGCGAGGTTTCATAACCGTACAGAAAATGCAGGTTCTTCTATGAGCTTCATCTCATTCCATTGTACGAACATCGTGCTTGAAATTTTTGAAAATGAGCCTAGTCGATTTAAAATTAAACTATCGACCAAATGGAAATTGTTTACCTGACCCTTTTTTCGATGGATTCTTGTGCGGTACAGTATACTACGTGGACCCCTTCCCTTGCTAGTTTGAGAATCTGTTTACAGACTGTTTTATGCGTTCAAGTAAAATAAGATTAGGGGGAAGCACAGCCATAGCAAGAAGTCGCAAAAACCTAATTTTTGTTTCTCAAGCGTACAGCTTGAACGCCTTCCTTACAACACATTCGTAGATTATTTCGTTAGCTTCACGACTGTATTCGGGTCAACAGAAAACCTTTACTCGAAATTTCGTCATCGTGCTCTAATAAAACACTGTACAAAGTGGACATCTAGTTAGGGAGCGGTGCCCCTTGTGCTTTACTGGTACCGATACCGCAACACATGAATAAAGTGGAATCGGGGTAACTCACCGATCAATCTCAACGCTGGAGCCATCAAACTTGGGCACGAGAAAGAAACGAAAGTAACCCTTCTCGTCGTCGAATGGAAACTCAATTTGAACAGGCAGATGATCGGCGAGAGAAATGTAGCAGATATGGGAGAGATTTTTCGAGAATTTTGCAATGGTGTGCAAACTCAATGCGGCAAAATACATTTGAGCCGAAGCTTTAACGACAACAGTCGTGTTCATGTCGTCGTCAGACACTTCGATGACGCTTTCGCCGCCGCTAGAATTGGCGACGAAAACAGCCGACGTTCCACTTGCAATTATGCGGATTCCACTACTGAACGGCAGCATTGTCTCTACTATACGATGAAAGACAGACGTGGGCATTTTCATTTGGCAAGTGTATTTGAAGTCGTTCTCCGGTATGTAGTCGTCGACGGAAATGAGCAATAGTGCGAACGATGCATATATTTGACCTTTTGCGTTGATGGCGTTAAGCTCAAGCTTTTTTGGTGTGGTCGAAACGCAGGAGATACGCAGCTTGTCATCCGTCCTCAGCAACTTGAGCACACCAAGCAACATGTTGAGATGAACACCTAATGTAAGAGTTGTATCGCAATTAAACGAATCAAAGGCAGACTTCACCAGCTTGATCACCATAAGCATTGTTCGATCGGAAGTAAGCGCCTGCTACAGTTAACAATCAATACGTTGAGAGGTAACCGTACGACAACGTACCGATAACGAAAAGGAGTTGGGATTCACAACAAGAAGAGATTCATGAATGATATCCTTCACTTCATTCACCGAGCGTGATAGAAGCGAGACATCGTTCAGTATCGCCTCGAACATGCTACGATACTAGAGTGGAATTGCAGTGCTGTGGAGTAATGTGGCAACGCTTAATTGCTCATTACGCATCGAGCGTTGCAAAGCTGAAAATGAGTTGGACCGAGATCGCATAATTTAGTTAATGTGAGTCCTAGATCAGAAAGGAACTAATATTGAATCAATGGGACTTGTTATGAAGAGAGAAACCCGATAAAACAACTCGACACGGGAAGCGGTACTGTACAGTAAATATAGATCTTCAAACATCGGGGTGCAAAGTGCCTCGTAGAAAAATGATACCAGGTAGCGTGGTACTCCGCAACAGAAATTACACAACTCACGTCGGATTGCGGAGACATGCCCAAACGTTGTGAGAAATCAGGAGACGCGCCACCACACGGCAACAGAACGAATCTAAATTTAGTTCAGACCCGCACATAAACGCAGAAATAGAAAGCATGGAAACAATAGAACATGTAAAAAGCGCGGAGAATGTCGGCATGAAACTTGAAAAACAAAGACGGATCGCACGTCGATCCACTCAGAATGAAGAATCCCCGTACAAAACCCTGGAACGCACAAGCATAAGCGGGTAAAACCCAATGAAGAAGTGGCCGTGTGGTGACAGACGAAACTTAGCCGTTTGATAGAAAGCGAAAGAGGGTAAGGACCGGTGACAAAGGAGAATGGTAGAGCGGAGATCGGTCGGTGCTAAGGAGATGATTGAGCTCGCGCCACGTCGGCCCTAGTCATTCACACGAAATGCATGCGCGTGTAGAGGTGGTTTTGGGGCTATACAAAGAAATTGCGAATTACTGTAACACGGTAGTAACCCTACTTAAGCAATTCGACGCGCGATTCCACAATTGTTAGCGTCAGCTCGCAAGAGCAACGGTGTGAGTGTATTCCACAGTACAGTACAGTACAGTCTGTAATTGACTGCGAGTGCGGCACTGTTTGGAGCGCGCACACAAAGCGATACAGTACAGTGGTGTGTGAATTTGGTAGTGTACTGTAGTTTCTTAGCCCAAAGTGTAATTCGAGCGCTCAATCTGCCTACAGTTTAATGAAATAAGAAAACAAAAAAGTAAGCAATTCTAAATATGGGGACAGTACGGGCGCAAATTGATCATAAGATACGACGGAAGTTTCCAAACGGTTTCGTACAATGCCGCACAGTGGAGCAGTGAAAAACCCTCAACTAACTGTAAAATTGAATCATGCAACCGCTGCAAAATTCTATATCTCGTGTGCTATTCGCAGTTGCGGAAAACGCTTGCGAACGACTAGTTTAGCAATGCTACTCGAAATATAATGACGTTCAGATATTGCCTTGCCTGCATCCGCTACACGGCACTACACTGGTGCCAGAGTTGTTGAGCAAACACGTAACAAGAATGTGTGGGTGAGGGTGAATCGGGCTAATATCGGCTGCATAAGAAGCGGACGTGCCTACATTCAACTCGCCACTATTTCTATCCGTTTGTAGGACAGCTCTATTGATGCACGAAACTAAAAACCCCAACATGTGCTTGTATGGGTGCGTATCCTTGATGTGGTGGTTGTGATGGTTGTAACAGCAAGAACCAGGTTTGTCGGCACCTTTTGGTGAGTGGAACATCGGCGCGACTGTTGTTGCTGTCTCACATGACTAGAAGCGTAGTAAAGAATTCAAAAATATAGGACGAGTATTTCTACATAGCTAGAAGTTGTCATGTATGTTGCTTTACAATTCTGAAAGGAGAAGAAGCGAAGGGTAACGAGAAATGGGCGAACAACTGAATGAGAAATTTATGAATATACGATGGTGTATATAGGGGCGAGGTAGCGCGCGCGCGCGTTTGCACGACCGAGGGTACACATGGGAAGAAGACAACGGACTAGGAAACAAAAGATGACGCAGAACACAAGAAATATTTACAAGTGAACATGATGAGCAAATTAAAAGGGTGTTGTCATTGAATGACCCTACTACAATCCTGTAGTACTGTTACAGTACAATACTGTGTCGGCACTGTATGTACCATGCAATGTGAGAATTGATAGGTAGGTACTAACCGGAGAGTAGACTCTACCACTCTGCCGAGATGCCTACTTTTATTATTGCACCATCACCACACACGCGTTCATATTCTGGTGTAGTTTATGAAAACCTGCACGCTAACGACATCGCTCCTCGTGATGAATAGAATGTACGGTGTTGTGCTGTAGTCGGGGTACTTGCGGGTACTCCGGGCTATTCGAATGTACAGTACATACTGTATTGTGTACTGTTCTGAATAAGAAACGAGAAAAGTATTTTGTGTTCAACTTGTGACAAACTAGGGCCGTCGGACTAATCCTAGAGAGGAAAGTACCTCTTGCTGCAGATTACTAACGCATTATGCAGCAATAGGAGCGAGAGGAAAAGGAGCAGTTAATAAGCACCTGCTTGAATGATCCAGAATTATAGGAAATCAAGCAACGTCAAGTAGAATAGTTTCGACGAGATAAAAATTCGTGTGAGCAAATCGCTAGCATGATCCGATCTGTCCAGTCAAACTAAAATGGATCGATCAATCGCGGGCGAATTGCAGCCTGCACTGTACTGCGAATTTACAGTGCAGTGCATGTTTCTCTACAAATCGCGTAGAATGCGAGTCGAAATGCAACCAACGGTATAGCGAAATGTACAGTACTGTACAGTGTAGCGCTTAGGTTATCTTAACTCGGTGGAAAGTGCACAATATGGCGAGACAATACTGTAGCACTGAATGTGGCTACGGAAAAGCGAGCGAGCGAGCGAGCGAACTGTGAAAGAAACGGCTCGTGAAAATCTTCAATAGCGATGGCGCTATTGAAGCTTTTGGCGAAGACCAGGTATAGGTTCGTTGCAAGGATACGGAACATGAAAACCTACTGTATCGCGCTGTACTGTGGTTTACTGTACGCCGGCACCAATGCATATTGCAAAAAGCTCGCGAGTAACGCCCGGCGTGACCGACTCGCATACGCGTTGTCGACCCGACAAAACGGTCGTTTGCAAAACTTGAAGATTTCCTCACCATCGCAAGACGGAAGGACATGTAGCTTATGCTGTATTGTACCAAGTCGTACACCTTGGCATGCGAACAAACACTACGCCCGACAATACTATACTGTACCACCGAACTAGCATTTACCGTGCGATCGTTTTCACACACGCGCACACGCGATCAACTGAGCTAGCAATCAGAAGTTGGTCGAGCGATAACGCGCAACACCTGCCTACAGAAGCGTGAATCAACATACTCGAGTCAACGCCCGACCACGACTTGCGAGATCGCAAGCATGATTCCGCCGAATGCATCTGTACCGAGCTGTAGAAACACAAGGCACGGGACAGTTAACAGACAGCGCCAAACCGAAGCGAAGCAAGTAGGGAGCGAGCGAGCGAGAGATGGAGGAGGAGCCAACGAAAGTGGAATAGAGTCCGCGGCAACGGCAGAAATGATAGAAAAATAATGAAACAATTGTAATAGAGGTTCGTTGCTATGATTCCAATCTAGTGCGAGTTTGGCTACCTTCTTCCGAGCTTCATGATTGGCAACGCCTCTCGAGGTATAACCGGCGCCGAGTGAGGGTGCTTGCGACGTTGGTGTCGTTTCAAGTCGAAGGCCTGTCCGAATGCAAGTGAGCAGTAGCGGCAATGTAGTTTGCGTGATTCATGGATCGAGCGTAGATGCCGGTTCAACGATCCTTGTTGCGAGAATGTTTTCGGACATCGTGGACATTCGAGGCGCTCGGGTGCATCGCGACCTCGTTTTCTACCGGCCCGATGAGCCGCTCGGATATGCCGAATTAATGAGCCTTGCTTGAAGAATCGCTTTCCACACACATCGCACACATCACACCAGACCAACATTCCCCGTTCATCGGATGGCCGTGTTTGATAAGAATTTTTTATCGGTGCAATTGCATCATCAATCACGTCGAATAGCGAGGATGGCGAGTTGTTCTGGTCGGGTGCGGTGAAATGTGAGGTTGGCAATGTGAATGGGCTTGGTAGGGGCAATGTTGGGATTGGTGGCATTGCGTTGTGATTACCACTTGCATAAGAAGCGGTGGTGCCAGAAGAGGAAGTAGTTGTAGTTGTGGTACATGGCGAAGTGGCGAGGTTGAGAAAGTCTAAATGAGTAGAATTGGATTCATGTTTCGCGGGTAAGTGGTGGTGGTGGTGGTGGTGGTTGTTGTGGTGTAGCTGATTATCAAACACGGCCACGTTCTCATCGACAGCTGCGGTCAAGTTCTTGATGTTGTTGGTGGTTGGGAGCGCGGAAAAGGACGAGTGGAGAGAATACAGCTCAGACTGAATCATGCTGAAGCACGTGAAGAGAAGCAACAGGCGGAAGAGTGGGTAGTGTCCGAGACGAGATGACGGAAAATGGGACACGGGAAAGGTTTAAATGGGGATTCGAAGCCTACAAGAATAGAGCCGAGGTTGCCGCGGCCCCTTACACAACGACTATCGAAGTGAGGGAATCGGTTGAGGTAAGTGAAAAAATAGTGCGTGACACGTCGAGCTTGAGGTTGAGGTGGAAACGTAAATTGGGAAGATCTCAATAAAGCGCGTTGATTCCTGAATTAGATTTTCCTTGTGTGTGTGTGTGTGTGTGTGTGTGTGTGTCTTGGGGATGGGGTGGCGGTGGCTATCCTCGAAGCGCAATGTGCCGCACCACAATTGGAGCGGAATCTGCCCGCATTTGTGGAATACACCTTGAACTTTCTTAACGGCAAAAGTTTACCAGAAAACCATGCTTTTTATTTGTCTTATCACTTTTTCGATTCTGTAACTGTCCTAAATTTACATAGCCCCTGCTTTTATTCTGTAGCGCACCTGCCTGCGGCTATTGCTACCGATCCTATTGTTACAGTGTTGCTACTACAGTATGAACGCTACACCAAACGCACAATCAAAAACGCTCGCACACACACTTTACAATACCCACGCTAAACACACTACTTCGCACACACCACACCACACCCACCCACACACACGCTCTCTATCGAATCTTGTAAGTTTCTCTCAACTCGAGCTCGCCTGATCACCATCTCCCCTCACCACGCCACAATATTGCATTGCAGACCTTTTCGCAAGAGCTAAATTTCTCGACGATCACTTCCCAACCCAATTGTCCAAGTCTTGGCATGTCGACAAATCCTCGCATGTTCCGTACGGTCCATGTAGTACTGTATAAAAAAGCGTAAGATTGTGTGCACGACGGACTGCGTATCTTTGTCAACATCATATTGACGTCTTGAACCTTCGTATCAGAGACTCGTAATAAGTTGAGCTAGAAGAGTTTACAACCTTGGCACCGTCAGCGGGACAGCGGCATGGCGTCTATTTTAAGCCAAGTTAAACTAGTACAGTAGTAGCGCGAGATGTAGGAGCATTTGGTGCCGTTAAGTCTATGGATGTATGATGATTTCGACTGTACCGTTGCGCGACTCATCACGACCTCGCGGAGGGGTGGCGTAAAATCATTCCATTTTAGTTTTGCCTACCCTGAACGCCACTAGCCCTCGATGAAACGAAATGCTCATAGAAGTTGTCTTAGGAGGGAAGGTTTGCATGTCCCTTCGCGACACGAAACCTACGGCATTGGGTTATTCGTGAGAGAGGATAGGCGTCAGGATGCAGGTCTATATCAGTGCGGCCACATCGCAGCATATGGAACAAGCTCCGTATGGCTCGCAGACAACACATGATGTAATACAGACAAGTTATACGAGGCGAGGTGTTGGTATTGGTGGGATAGAACGATTTGCAGTTATAGAGCCAGCGTGTAAACGGGTGTGTGTGTGTAGCAGAAATAGCAAAAATTTGAATGCGCCAAATATCAGAATATTGGGTTTTATGTATTTAAGGAATGGTCTGCTCGAGATTGCGGAAGAACCCTTTGTCGAGTGCTTATGGGCGTGTCGGAATTCCTCATCGAAAAAAGCAACGGCGAGAAATGCGGTGTTGCCCGATCAAACGAGGTGTACAGTAAAAGTGCCGCTCGGGCGCATGCACATACACACACACACACACACGCGTGTGCTAGATCTCACCGCTCATCATGTCTATTCTGAACCACGCCACAACAACCCAACTACTTTTTTAGAGTGGCGCGCGCGCGCGCACACAAACACATTTCAAAAAAACCTCCAGGTTTCTATAAAACCTCGTCTTCACCCCCCGCACACTCACATACACACTCACACACACAAACACGCCCCGCACCCTCAGTTGGACCAAACTTCCCCACTTTCTCCCACTTCATCACGCATAAACCTGGCTTGGACCTATAGTGACTACCTACGGCTACGAATGGAGCTCAAGTTGGAAGTGCACTTCTTTGGCAGTGGACTAGATTGTGGCGAGTGTAGCGAGTCGTTGTTTGGTACAGTACGCAAGACCGAAAAAAGATTAGATTGATCGGTGTGATACTGTACGATATTTCAAATTGCTTAACTAATGCAGCAGTAGCGGCAGCAGCGGATCGCCCGCCACTAGTGATCACAACTCGAAATGAAGCAAGAGTGCGTGCGCGTGTGTCGCGTACGGTAGGCTCGGGTAGCGTTCGCGTGAGAAATTTCATGGGACGTAGATTCCTAAACCAAATGCAAACATGGCGTGTGAGTGTGCGCGGCGATAGCCTGGTTCACACGTTCGCACACAGTGCACGAGAACAGTCGCGATGGTGTGAATGGGGCGCGCGGCTGCCTATGGCGCCGTTTTCGCATGATTGCAGAAATAACTCTGCTGGTACAGTACTGTACAGTACAATACGGGCGGGCGACGCCACAGTATTCGTTGTTTGGAGTCGAGCACTAAGGGCGCGACGAGGCACAAGTGGAAGGGTAGGGTAGGGTGGGGTAGGGTAATAGCGACATAGCAGACGTGATTTATGGTGGTGAGGCGTGCCCAATCGTTGGCGACGACATTGGCACGCCTCATGTCGCAGTTGTACTGTATCGTACTTCGGTTCTAATGGAACGATGGACTCGACGCTTCTAGCAGCATGTTGTTTGGCTCACTCGTTCACCTCACTTGGTCATGCATGCGTTGGTGGCTGGTGCAATGGTGCCAGTGTACGGTTTAATCCACACGCATCTCGATGATCATGTGTCGGCGGTGAGTCGTGCAGGGCTAATTTCAAGCAAGTATCGCTGCGGCAGTGAGGCACTAGATGAGTAGACAAATATGCGCTTGTATTGTATTGTAGATTATCGAATTCATTCTCTTCCTTACCCATAGAACAAGTTGAGTGGTACTGTACTGTACAGTTATAGCCGGTGCGTCCACTCTTGTGTGCGCATCACAGCAATGTAGGATAATATGGTGTGTAGTTGATACTGTACAGGTTTGACTCCGCGCAGCTACTTACAGTCTACACAAACAAAAACAACGTGAACGCCACCACATTTCTCTCAATACGGTAATGCGGGTGTTGATGTGTGACTTGGTCGTCCTCGAAACTGACAATCAACAACAATCACGGTGTTAGGCAAAATCCAGGTTGGCGGTCATGGTGGCGGATAAAGTGTATGAACGGTGCCAGATGAATAAGTACGGTTCTAGAATAACAATGATAATAAGAAAAAGAATAATAAAAAAGCAGAATAATAGCAATTGTAGTCGTTATGTTGCGGTTTTTCGCGAACTGGAAACAATTGAATCGAAGCACGGAAATAAGTCATACAGTAAAAGCAAGTCATCACAGCAAGACATGGCCAACTCGATGCGACAAAGCCGCAAAAGAACAGGCCCGAGTGTGGTGGTTTACGTTTCGATGCGAGATGCATCGCGTAGCGCAGTGCGGGTGGGCACGAAACTGTAATAGAAAGAAAACAACTTGATCGTATTCCCGACCATATCTCGTACGCGCACCACTTTTGAAACATCGCGACATGTAAATCGGTCCACCAAAAATCCACCTCGCGATATTTCCATGTCTCCTCGTGTGTCTTTGCTACGTACTTGCATTTCACCGATCAGCCAACGCAATCCGCACACCAATTACTCTAACGTGCCATCACCCACACTACCCACCTATGCATTGCAGTATCTCGCATATCTTGTTATTGCAGCTGGGTTTCACTCGACTCACTCGACTGTGCAAAATGGGTTTTATTATTCCTTCTTCCTCGAAGTGATGGCTTTTGTACATACATTAGTGGTCGAGTTATAATCATGGACGCGTTGTTGCCGTTCGCATATGTGCGGGTAGTGCACGGCGTGGTACACAGGGCACATCATGCGGGTGCTTCCGCCGTTGGTGTCGTTTCAAATCGAATGCTTGACCAAATGCGAGATTGCAATAACGGCAATGAAGCTTGCGCGCCTCATGAATCGACCGTAAGTGTCGATTCAGTGACCCCTGTTGTGAGAACGTCTTGGGGCAGCGTGGGCAGTGCAATCGCTCATGTGTGCCTCGGCCTGTTCGACGTCGCCCCGCACGATGTGCGGCACGAATGTGTCTCACTAGCGAGCCTTGTTTGAAAAATCGTTTGCCGCAAATATCGCACGCTTCACACCAAACTAACATCCCTGACACGTCGCCTCCGCCTCCACCGCTGCTTGTCCGTTGTGGTGGTGCAATGGCCGCATCTATCGCATCGTACACCGTTGGTGGTGTCAATGTGGGCGGTGTCACAGCTTGTTCGAGCAAGGATGCAACACTTGAAGTGGATGCGCCGGATGGTGGCGGTAGCAATGTGGGTGGTGGTGGTGGTGGTGGTGGTGGTGCAAGTGCTGATTCGGAATTGATATGATACGTTGGCAAAGGTGCGGTGTCTGTGATGTAGGTCGGGGAATGCACATGAATCGGTGGTTTCGGTGCATCGCTAGTGCTCGTGCTTGTTGTTGATGGTGCATCGAACAGACAAGCTTCGAGTGAGACGACCTTGGGAAGGAAAGGAAATGTGGTGGTTTGATTCGTCGCATAGGTTGTCGCAGCAAATTGTAGATTATCATGTGTGGGTGACGACATGATAGGGATGTGGTGCGGTGGCGAAAGGTAGTGCGTTTGGGAGGACGCAGAAGTGACAAGCGACAAAACGAGAGAGCGACCGACCGACCGACCAAAAGAAGAGCCAACCGCCACACACGGGTTGGGTACACAGGGAGGGAGAGGATCAAGTGTTGAGTACCGTACTTATACGATAGTTGCACCTTACACTTTTAAGTATTTCGAGCATCGTGTTATTACACATTAGAAACAGTGAAGTGACACGTTACACTCGCACGTGCATTCACCTCGATGGAACTACGTGAGTCGATCCGTATATCGAGTTGCGCCCTTTTTCTCTTTTACTTGCACTTATATTCGTGTTTTTATTACTTGTACAGTACCACTTCCTGTCCCAATTTGTTGGGAAATCCATCGTTGCACTGTTACAGAAAAATCGAGCCGCCATTTCTGCCTACTGCCGTGTTTATTTTAGAGCTTCAACTTTGGAAAATACACTCCAGGATTACAGCGTGTAATACCCCGATGTCCTTGGAGTAGCTCGCAACGGAACATGCGCGAAATAGAATATCAAAGCACAAGATTTCTATGCGATCACAAAAGCTACGCTACTGCTGTACTGTACAGTACTGTATTGGAGAGGTTCGTCGTTTGTGGGGTAAATCAACCCTCATGAACGGAACCAACTCTAAGCGATTGGTTGACAGCCACTATGAACCAGCGCGTCCCGAAGAGGGCGAGGAATTTGCACTGCGACTGGCGCTGCTACCAATTCTTACTACGAATGGGATCGCTAATTTCATAAAATAATTTCATCACCTCGAAAATGATGAGCGTGAGAAATGTTCATACTGTACCGGTACAGTACAGTACAGTATCATTCACTGTATGGTACTGTATTATCGACACCGTACTGTACTGTACCCCCTTCGCCACGTTCTTTTGTACCCCTTTCAACTGCGCTACCGTACCACCACTGTATCCGTGTTTTTCTAGTTACTGTACGCTCGCAATTTCCTAATTTTTCCGCCGATCGATCGATCCGATCCGATCCCTATCCGAGTGTTCGTGCATGCGCGAGTAATGGCACGATCACAAAAACTTCTCATGATTATGTGCTTCCGTGGTGTCATACTTTCGAGTACAGTATCATTCTCACGCCCACTTCGTTTTACCAATCGCTTAAACATGGTGCCAAACTCACGCGACTTGTTACTGTACAGTCCTATCAGTGCCGCTACTCTACTGCGTCGGTCTACATGAACGCTCATCTTTCTAACCTTTACTGTATTTTACAATCATGAGTCGCTTTTCCTAGACTTACTTGGTCTGCATCGAATGCACCACGAGGACGCATCTCAGCCCACTTTCCAGACACCACTCACTTCCCCCTCACAATTCATCGCCTATCAACAGTGCTGTTTACGCGCAAGCGCGCGGGTCACAATAAGGATGTTCAGTTCGCTGTTTAGAACCGTGGGGCGTCTGGCTCACCACACTCCGAAACTGGCTGTTTTACATGACCACGTAGATGGTGACGCGGCGGAGGATGAGCCAACCAACCAAGCTGCGCGTGTAATCCTTCCTTAATTTAGAATTCCTTCACCAATATTTTCCTTGTTTTCTCCGCAGATGTTGGTTCTCCTCTCATCATTTCCTCCGCATCTCGACGGTTTCCCTGCCCACTTCCCGTTGACACCCAATGGTGTTCGGTTGTTTTCAACTTTTTCTATGCGCCTTCTATTCATTAGCCATTTGCGCTACTGTACCCGACTTCAACGTGCACACTTATTGCTGGATCTGACTTGGCTACCCTTTGTCATACTGTACCCACTGATTCTACACGAAATCATGTTTATACCTCACCCTCGCACTCGCTGGTCCTCTGCGATACTCTCTCCTTTCGTCGGTTTTTAACTTGGGCGTGTGAGTGAATGTGCTGTTATTGCATTGCATTGTCTATCGCTCACTCACCGCTGGTAGTGTAGTTTCTCGATTGCTCAATCATTTGCCCCGCACGTCCTTAAATCTTATTCCTTACCAGTTCAGTCTCGCAATCACTTGTCACATCGCATCCTCCACTTTTACGACACCCAATCCATGGGTTGTTGGAGTGGCCACCACATCATTGCCTTGCGTCATTTGGCAGGACAGACGTACCTCGCCGACTGCACCTCGTCATCAGACGGTAGGGTATCCTATCTTAGTTTGTCAACTGGTGCGGAGTGGACGGTGTACGTACTCGTTTCCGGCCTGCAGCCGCGTGCCCATGGCTATCGCCGCCGCTTTCGCCGGCATGATTTATTGTAAGGCGCGGTCCGTGATTTCTTTCTTACTGTTGCTCCGCGTTGTTCGTTCGTCGACGCTCCTTCCGTATTCCACACTCCTCATTCGCGCTACTGAATTCCGCCTGCCCCCTGCCGTGGTGCCGTACCCTGGCGTTCCGTTACCTTGCCCTACTCCCACCGAGGCCCTTACGCTATCGCACTGCCCGCTAACCTCTGCTCCGCTCTTTCTATATCATCTACTATATATCTTGCAACCGATCGTTTCGGCGAATTCACCAAATTCCGCATTAAGATTCCGCCGTTGCACCTCACTTAGCAGCCGGCTGTCACGCACATCAAGTACAGCCGTCAGTTTCGTCCGTTTCAGTCCTGCACACCTCATCCCCTTCTCTCGCCATAAGTGCATGGCATTGCGTTGCGCATCGTAGCCAGTTCAAAGCAGCCCTGAAAACGTTGCTGCGCTTTTATAAAACAACGCACTTGCCTTCGAATTAGCTCCTGAATTTGCCTTGATAGTCTGCACGACTGACAACTTGCCGAGTTATGCGCTCCGCCGAATCTCGCTCCCATTTCTTCCAGGACATTTGAAACCGCGTCGCGCGGCGCCTTTGCAGTTAAGTCGTAGCTACGCGTTATTTTAGTTCCGTAAATGCTGCACCCACAATCCCATCGAATCCCATGCAGCGAATGCGGTGTTGCGTATAATCGTGTGCGAGTTGTGTGCGAGATTGCTCTGCTTCTCATAATCCCAACTCGTCATTATGGCCCCCGAATCCGTGGCGTTTTACTTGCCGTTTAACGAGAGTTTTCGTGTGTCACGGCTTTTATTGCGGCGTTGAAATCTGGCAAATCAATTCACCTGAGTCGAAATTCTGTACGGAAAAATCACTCGCAATATAGGCAGTGAAGTTTTACACATTCTGCCATTTCACGTAATCCTATTCGTAGGCGATTTTTCCCTTTTCAATCGAGTTCGTAACAACTTTCGCCAGTTTTCAACTGCTGCGTTTTAGAATTATTGCCGACGATCGTGCAATGGGATCGCACTGCTTTCGATTTCGGTTTGCTGATGTCCTAACACTTTCCACTAGATTTAAGCAAGTCAAGTTGGAGACCGTTAACAACAGTCCTGAATTTACACTTCTTGACGGCATGATTTCTTTAAACTACGTAGCTCGATGTAGTAATTTTCGCGAATTTATCACTCAAACTTTGGGCAGCGTTTGATGCCGAGAAAGGTGAACTCTGAACGCGAAATGTAGATCATGATATCGAAGAGGTATTTAAGAACTCCATTATTTCTTAGTTTTCGTCGTATACTCATTTTGGCTCGGTTGAGAGTTGAAACTAAGTTGAATTCAGTCAAGTACCGCAGTAGCTTTACGCATTTCATAGCGTAGGAATTGCAGATGTAACCACCTCATCCCTGACTACTTTTCTTAAATTAAGTATCGCGAGCCAGTTTACAGGCCCCTTAAACCAAAAAACAAAAGTTGTAACAGAAATCTGTCATGTTAAACAGTTCATAACTTTCTCAATAGACCCAACCTGATTCAATCCTCTAGCGTAATTCTAGCAGAATTACGACTATCAGGTAGATATTTAATCAATTACAGTTCAGGTCTGTGTCTCAGATTTGGAGCGGATTGCATTCTTAATTTTTGCCGATTTCGGTAGTACTCGAGAACATGCACCAGCCTGCTACTACCTGCACGTACTGCAACGCTGATGCAAACTATAAAAATATCAAAATAGGTATTATAGCCTCATCAAAGTTCTTCCTTTTCTACTATAACGAACTAGCGTTGATTTGTTGGCCTTTGTTAATTAATTAGTATCCATGTGTCCAATTCCTAGAATTATATTGTAAGTTAGCCGAAATCCTAATAAACTCAGCACACGATAAGTGAATGAGAGTCCGGCGTTTGTCCTTACTGGCCTGTAGTTTAGAAGAATTTAAGCACTATGCTTGCATATAGTACAAAGCAACCAAAGAATTATCAAATGCAATATTATGTTCTATGGGTTGCGAGAGAATAATTTTGAAGAAATATAATCAACGTATCAAGACTAAAACTTATTGTATTAAAAAACATGAACGGAATCCCAAGAAAAATTCAAAATCATGCAACAAATAAAAGAAATAAATTGTGTATCTGTCTTTAGAAAAGGTGTGAGTTGCGGTCTATATGACTCTTTCACTGTACGCTCTTCTGGAATCTTGATCTTCTGGATCCTCAACAAATGCAGTACAAATTGAGCCATATGAAATTTTAACGGACTCGAGCATTATTTAGGTATCTTGAAGATGTTTTATGACTAAGGCTCAAAATTGCAGAATAATTAATAGACTCAGAATAATGTTCTTGAGTTTAATTGAAGGTTTAAGATATGTTCAAGAACAAAGTCTGCCGTGGAGTAATTAATAGGACAATTTGTAAGCACAGATTGTAAATAGTCCCGCTGAAATAATTTCCCTCACAAAGAAAGTGAAGAACATTTTGGACAAAGGCAAAAATGAATCTAGAATTTGTGTAAAATTCTTGTAGCAGCATAAAATGTTGGTAAACTAGTTCATCTCAAAGAAAGAAACTTAACAGATTCTTGAGTTACAAAAAATGCTTTTACGAGTAAATCCAGTTAGAAACTTGTTGACGATGCGATTCAATTAAGTTTTACGATGTTAGACCATATTCTATCAAAACTCAAGGTTTATTCATAGCGATCGGCTAGTCATATGAAACGTGTTCGAACAGCATTGAAAAGTCATTAGGAGGCTTGGAAAGTCTGAATCGAGAAAAGCTGAACTGTTGATATGCAATGCATAGCGTTGTTTAAATCTTTCGTTCTTATTACTCTGTTTGTTTTCCCACAGATAGAATTTTCGACGCTTCAGTGACAAAGCGGTTCTTTCTCAGTAGGTATGCCCAAAGTTTCAAGATTCCTTTTCCGCTATAGTTATGGGCCGAGAAAAGGTCTGGCGTTATTCGAAAGATAAATCAATTGTACTAACTAGGGAATAATTTCATTATGATTCATTCGAAATTAACTCAAGCACACAACAGGATTTCGTCGAGTTTGCCAGCAGCATAAAACGTACCGGGCGATTTTTTGAAATATCTTCATCTCTGATCGGGGAAAAAGTGTGTAACTGAGAGTATACCTCAGACGCTATCGGACTATAATCTTCATTCAACATAAATAATTTTCTAAGGCATAAAAAACTTGATGCCCTTTGAATTAGGCCTAGTACTAAAAGTTTTTGCTCGCAGATTACTGTGCATAATCCACATTCTCAAGATAAACTAATAAGAAATTCCAATCGAAATAAAATACAAGAACCCGGGAATATTTAATTCGCATGATCATGCCACTAATTTCATGGGCCCGTTTTTTTGAAGTAGCTAGATTGCACTAGTGGCGGTTGAATTAATCTTTATGAATCCTCTCGGATTTCTACGACGAATAGTGATAAGAATACCGATGCCTATGGGTTTCATCAATCTTCGGTCTATTTCAGAACCTGTACATGTTGCAGTTCGTGGAATTTGTTCTCCCGAGATCGAAGAATATATATATGGAAAATGCATTCATATTGGAGCAATCTGGTACAAATCTCTTCAAGAAGATTTCTTCTCAATTATTGGATTAAAACTAGATAGATTATTTAAACAATATATTCGTTATTGTCATACATTGTGCACTTGTGAATTTCTTACATTATATATTTTGGCTCGTAGTGAGTTCTATGTTAGGAAGTCTAATATTATCTCATATTTTAGCAAATGTATTTCGCATTCGAAAATGTGTAAAATGCAATATCAGGACGTGGCCAACGTCGATCGAACTTTTTTGCTCTTCAGTTTTATTCAGCGAATTCACTAATTTCATTTATATTTCGGATGAGCCTATATATCTCACTTGAATTATCAATAAGTTCTGGGACGAGATATCAAGATCTTGCTGTCGGCAACATAATGTGTTAAATTAATCGCTTAAGTAAGTTATTGATTATTTCACTCGGTGATGTGCTTTCACACTTTCGTCTTATACAGTATATATATTGTACATTGCTCGAAGATCAGAAGAAGTTATATCGACGTTAAAATATTTGAAAGACAATAAGGTGCATCCAAACTCACTCCACTAAGGCTGCTGAAAGGTAGTGTAAAATAGTTTTTACCCATGAAAATAAATCCTATAGGAGCAAAACGACTTAAAGTTTCTGGAGCATGACTTATAGTATCTTTAACATACCTTTTTCCTGATTTATTCCTAGTTACATACATGTACTTTATAATAATTGTAGCGCTCATATCTCGGGATATTGAGCATCTAGAACCAATACAAGAATTTCGTTGAAGACTTTTTACGATGTTTGCCTGATGACCAATGGCTAAGGCCAGATTAATAGGCCTTTTGGTTTTTTCCAAAAGATTATTCTAGCATGCTACTAATGATTTGGGTAGCTGAATAAGACTGTGAAATAGATGCACACTGAAAGTACTACTCTATCAGACGGACATACGACCGATATCAGATAAACGAGGAAATATGGTCCTGAAAAACCATGCAACACAAATGCATGTTTCTTTGACGGTCATGGAACTTAAAAAAGCACATATTTCTTATTGATAGCCAAGGAAATCTACGCAGGATTCATGGTGCGCATTCTATGTCGCTTCGAGTACAGAGAACTATGACCATACAGTACCAACAAACATCGCAGAGGATGGATCCTTCTAATTGTGCTTCCGAATTTCACAAAAACGTCGCCTGAGTTCTTATGTATGTTACCCGTTTTCGTCTAAAAGTGTGCACTCCTTCTGGAAGCCATCGGTTGGAGAGCGGAAATCAATGAGAACAAGAAGCAATCATCTATTTTTTAGTGACGCGCTGCATATGTTCTAGCATTCAACAAACTTGCACTCTCTACTTGAATCTAAGGGCAGTATAGAAAAGCATTATCTCACTTTTCCCTACGAAGCTGAGACATACAATGTACAAATCAACTTGAAACTAAATTTCTGAATGTGCCTATGAAAAATCTTTCAATATCCCTATCGATTTCGGGTATCCTGAACTCGGTCCGAAAATGACCATGAAAAAATTAACTTACTTATCTGATTCCGCCTTTCTCAAGGCTTTTCCAAGTAGGAAGAGAATATCGCTTCTCCGACAACACCGTAGCTTCTTGTCAAATATATCTAAAGAATCAAATTTTCCCAGAACTACTATTTCTAGACCCTGTTCTCATTCAACGGAATATATTTCATTTATTTTTTCTTGACAATGATGTAACCTGCATTTTAGTCATTTTGGCTCAATATTTTCTTTTACTCAAACTGCTCCCTAGTGTTCGATTCCTCCGAATCAAGTTTATTCACTTTATTAGCACGATTGATAATTACAGAAGGAAGGATTATTCGAACAGCTCATTTCAATACGAGAACTACCAACTAAGGCATCGGACTAGGACCAGCAACTGTTGAAAATTCCTGACTGTGAAATTTTGGCCCATTTCAATCAATAAAGGCACAATTTTTCGAATTATCAATCAATTTCACCAGGTACATGAGTTCAAAGAATAATGATTTCAAGATTCTGCTCTAGTGCCAATAGAAATAAGTGTAGATTGGGGTCAAGCAATCCAGAAGAACCCATGCAATAGCAAAAATTAGGCCACAGAATCCTGCGAATTTCAATGTATTGGGAAAATTACGTCGATTTACTTATCTAGCTTGAGAAACGCAAACCCTGGAACTGTATTTTCTTTCAATTTCCCACAATGCAACACTTCAAGATATTTTGAGTTCGAGGAACACCATAGCGATAGTTAAACGTAATGCCTGTTCCTAGCAACAAGTATCCCTCCCTCTGAAAGGGAAATCAAAGTGAAGCAACTAGATAATCCTTACAAAAGCTTCATCTCTTCAAACTAAGCAACAGGCACTTTGAAATG
>JAAUYH010128856.1_pt1 | contig 25743 bp, 17 predicted proteins | sample 7278061 | NCBI WGS metagenome assembly JAAUYH01 (sample SAMN14350203, study PRJNA611818) | marine sediment metagenome | isolation source: surface marine sediment (0.6m) | place: French Polynesia: Moorea | collected 2018-08 | reverse complement strand
GTCGCCGACGGCCCGGCGGGCGACGCCGACGCGTGGAGCAGCAGCGCCGCTTTCTTCGATTCCGACCGGGACGGCGATCTGGACCTGTTCGTCACCAACTACGTGCGCTGGTCCCGGGACATCGACCTGGAGGTGGACTACCGTATGGCCGGCATCGGCCGCGCCTACGGTCCGCCCACCAACTACGAGGGGACCCAGTCCTACCTGTATCGCAACGACGCAGGCACCTTCGTCGACGTGTCCGCCACGAGCGGTATCCACGTCGACAACCCGGCGACCGGTCGCCCGATGGGCAAGGGACTGGCCGTGCGGCCGATGGACGCCAACGGCGACGGCTGGCTGGATATCGCCGTGGCCAACGACACCGTGGCCAATTTCCTGTTCGTGAACGACCGTGCCGGCGGCTTCGAGGAAACGGGCACTCTGGCGGGCATCGCCTACGACAGCGCCGGCAGCGCCACCGGCGCCATGGGCATGGACGCAGCCCGCTTCAACAACGACGCAGACGTCGGGATTGCCGTAGGCAACTTCGCGAACGAGATGACCTCGTTCTACGTGGCGCAGGGCGATTCCGGTGTGTATTCCGACGAAAGCGTTGTCTGCGGCATCGGACCGGCAAGCCGGCGCGCGCTCAGCTTCGGGCTGTTCTTCTTCGACTACGACCTGGACGGCCGCCTGGACCTGTTCCAGGCCAATGGCCACGTCGAGGACGAGATCAACCTGGTGCAACCGAGTCAGCAGCACGAACAGGCCGCACAGCTGTTCTGGAACTGCGGTCCCGATTGCCCGCGCAACTTCATCCCCGCGAAACCGGAAACGCTCGGCGACCTGGCGCGTCCGCTGGTCGGTCGCGGTGCGGCCTACGCCGACATCGACGGTGACGGCGATCTGGACATCGCGCTGACCCAGCCGGGTCGCCCGGCCGTGCTGTGGCGTAACGACCAGGCATCGGGTCACCACTGGCTGCGCGTGCGCCTCGTCGGCGCCGGCGGCAATCGCGATGCCATCGGCGCCGAGGTCGAGGTCGCGGCCGGCGGCACGGTGCAGCGGCGCGACGTGATGCCCTCGCGCAGCTACCTGTCGCAGGTGGAAAGTACCCTGACCTTCGGACTGGGTAACGAGGCAAGCGTGGATACGCTGACGGTCCTTTGGCCCGACGGCCAGACCAGCGTGCTGGCAAGCCCCGCCGTCGACCGCGAGCACGTCGTCGACAAGACCGCCACCACAGTCGCTGCCGGTGCCGCCGGGGGCTCGTGAAGCGGCGCGCCGAATTCGGCCGGTCCGATCTGTAACCCCCTGAAAATACGAAATTAAGTATCGGTGTTTCTCTGCCGCGACGGCCACGCGCGGGGCCTGTAGTATGATCCGCGATTCGCCGTCGACAGACACGGCGGCGCGCCTGGAGAGTCCATGACACGTGTAGCAAGCATCTTCGCCTTCGTGGCGCTGACGGCCGTCGGAGCCGAGGTTGCCGCCGACGCGCCCGACGAGCGCTTCGAGGCCCTGGCCACGCGCTTCGTCGACGAATTGCCGGCGCTTTCGCCGGTGAACGCAACGAACCTCGGCGACCATCGCTACGACGACAAGCTCGACGAGATCAGTGCCGCCGCGCGTATCCGCCAGGCCAGCTTCTACCGTAAGTACTTGCTCGAACTGCAACGCATCCCGTGGGTGCACCTTTCCGACGCGAACAAGGTGGACGCCGAGCTGATGATGAATCGCATCCGCGGCGAGCTGTGGCGCCAGGAACAACTGCGCGAGTGGCAGTGGAACCCGCTCATCTACACCGGCCTGGCAGGCGGCGCCATCTACGCGTTGATGGCGAGAGACTTCGCGCCGTTGCCCGAACGGCTGGTCAACGCGGCGGCGCGCCTCGAAGCCATGCCGCGCTTCCTCGACCAGGTGCGCGACACCTTGAAGCCCGAGCTGGTGCCGCAGGTGCACGCGCATACCGCCATACGCCAGAACCCGGGACTCGATTCGATCATCGCCAACATGATCGAGCCACAGCTCGACAACGTCGATGCAGACCTGGCGAAGCGGCTCAGGAAGGCGATTTCCAAGGCCCGGCGTGCAGTCAACAAGCACCAGCGCTGGCTGGAGAAAGACCTGTTGCCGAAGGCGGCCGGCGATTTCCGCATCGGCGCCGAGCTGTTCGACACCAAGCTGTCGTTCACGCTGCACACGCCGCTGTCGCGCGCGCAGATCCGCGAGCGCGCCGAGAACGAGTTCCGACGGGTGCGCAACGAAATGTATGCCGTCGCCAAGCAGATCTATGCGCGCAGGTATCCGTACACGATCTTCCCCGTCGACCCGGACGACGCGTTCGTGCAGGCGGTCATTCGCGTGGCGCTGGAGGATGCGTACGCCGAGCTGCCGGGTCGCGACGAGATCGTCGACGTGGTGCGGCAATACCTGGACGACACCACCGAGTTCGTCCGCGAGAAAGATCTCGTGACGGTGCCGGACGATCCGATCGAGATCATCATCATGCCCGAGTTCCAGCGCGGCGTGGCGGTGGCCTATTGCGATTCGCCCGGGCCGCTGGCCGCCGGCCAAAAGACCTTCTACGCTGTCGCACCGCTGCCCGAGGAATGGACCGACGCGCAGGTGACGTCCTTCCTGCGAGAGTACAACCTGTATTCCCTGCAGGACCTGACCATCCACGAGGCGATGCCGGGTCACTACCTGCAGCTGGCGCTGTCCAACCGCTACCCGTCGACGCTGCGCGCGTTGCTCTACTCGGGACCGTTCGTCGAAGGCTGGGCGGTGTATGCCGAACGCGTGATGATCGAAGCGGGCTACATGGACTTCGACCCGCTGATGCGCCTGATCAATCTCAAGTGGTACCTGCGCGCCGTCACCAACGCCATCATCGACCAGGCCATCCACGTCGACGGCATGACCCGCGACGAGGCGATGCAGCTGATGATCGAGGGCGGCTTCCAGGAGGAGCGCGAGGCCGCCGGCAAGTGGACGCGCGCGCAGCTCACGTCGGCGCAGCTGTCCACCTATTTCGTGGGCTACCAGGAACATGCCGATCTGCGCGCCGAGGTGGAGGTCGCCTGGGGCGAGGACTTCAGCCTGCGCCGTTATCACGACACGGTGCTGGCCTACGGCTCGCCGCCGGTGCAGTTCGTTCGCGCGCTCGTGCTCGGGCTCGACGTGCCGCGCACCCAGCCGGAGAGCCTGCGGACCGCGCGACGCTGAGCGGGTCGGCCGCGTGTCCTTCCCGATGACTTCGCGGACGCCTTGCGACGTCGCAGGACCGCCGGTCGCAAGCCGGCGCGCAGTCGCGGTGGCCGGTGCCCTGTTGCTGGCCGGCTGCGGCAACGAGGCGCCATCCGACTGGTTCGTCGACGCCACCGCCGACAGCGGCCTGGACTTCGTGCACTTCAACGGCATGTCCGGCGAGCTGTACTTTCCCGAGATGATGGGTGCCGGCGCCGCGCTGTTCGACTACGACGCCGACGGCGATCTCGACCTGTACCTGGTGCAGGGCACGATGCTCGGTGCCGGCAAGCAGCTGGGCGAGGCCGTGTTTGCCCCGGTGCACCCGCAGCCTCTCACCGACCGGCTCTACCGCAACGATACGACCGCCGATGGCGCAGTCCGCTACACCGACGTAACCGGCGCTGCGGGACAGCTGGGCACGGGCTATGGCATGGGCGTGGCGGCCGGCGACTACGACAACGACGGTCGCGTCGACCTGTACGTCACCAACCTCGGGTCGAACCAGTTGCTGAAGAACGAGGGCGACGGGCGCTTTCGCGACGTGACGGCCGAAGCGGGCGCCGATGACCCGACGTGGAGCGTCAGCGCCTCGTTCGCCGACCTGGATGCGGACGGCCACCTCGACCTGTACGTCGGCAACTACGTGGCCTTTCGCCTGTCGAATCACAAACCCTGCCGCTCGTCCACCAGCGCCCGCGACTACTGCTCGCCGCTGGTCTATGCGCCGCTGCCCGATCGCCTCTTGATGAACAACGGCGACGGTACCTTCCGCGACGCCAGCGTCGACGCGGGCATCACGCGCGCCTACGGCGGCGCGCTGGGCGTCATCACGGCCGATTTCGACGGCGACGGCCGCGTCGACATCTACGTCGCCAACGACGGCGTGCCCAACCAGCTGTGGATCAACGCGGGTGACGGCACGTTCGAAGAAACGGCGGCGCTGGCGGGGGTCGGCGTCAACATGGACGGGTCGGCCGAGGCGAGCATGGGTGTCGATGCCGCCGACTTCGACGGCGACGGCGACGAAGACCTGTTCATGACGCACCTGACCCGGGAGTCGAACACCCTGTATGTCAACGACGGCACGGGCTGGTTCGAAGACCGCACGCTCACGGCCGGCCTGGCGTCCCCGAGCCTGGCCTACACCGGGTTCGGCACGGCGTGGTTCGACGTCGACAACGACGGGCGCCTCGACATCCTCAGCGTCAACGGTGCGGTGACCCAGATCCAGGACCAGGTGGCGGCGGGCGATCCGTTTCCGCTGCGCCAGATCAACCAGCTGTTCATGAACGCTGCCGACAACGTTTTCGACGACGCCACCGGCCGCGCCGGTGCCGCGTTCGAGATGGCCGAAGTCAGCCGGGGTGCCGCCTTCGGCGACGTGGACAACGACGGCGACGTCGATGTCGTCATCACCAACAATGCCGGTCCCGCACGCCTGTTGCTCAACACGCTGGGCTCGCGCGCCGACTGGATCGGTCTGCGACCGGTCACCGCCGACGGCCGGCGCGATGCGCTGGGCGCACGGGTGACCGTGGACGGCGCCGACGGCGCGCTGGTGCGCCGGGTGCGCACCGACGGCAGCTACGCCTCGTCCCGGGATCCGCGGGTCGTCGTCGGTCTGGGCGATGCCGGCGACACGGTGGCCGTTCTCGTCGAGTGGCCGGACGGCCAGCGCGCGCGCTTCGACGGTCTGAAGGTTCGCGCCTGGCACACGCTTCGGCAGGGTACGGGCGAGCCGGTGCCATGACCGCGGTTCGCGCGACCGGGGATGCGGCGCCCGATGGCGCACCGGCACCCAGCGCTCCGCCCGTTGCGGCCCGCGGTGCGGCCTGGCTGCTCGCGCTCGCGCTCGCCGGTTGCGGTTCGCCGACGGAGGACGCCGCCACGGCGCCAGGGTCGAGGCCAGAGTCGGAGCCGGAGTCGGGACAAGAGTCGGTGTCACAGTCGGCGCCGGCCTTTGAGCACGCGGCGCTGGAACGCTTCGAACCGGGCGTGGCCGAGATACTCGGCGACGAAATCGCCCGTTTCGAGGCGGCGCGCGACGATGCCGGCGGCAGCGCGCCGGCGGCCGCGTGGGGTCGGCTGGGCATGGTGTACCACGCGCATCACCTGCGCACGGAAGCGCTGTTCGCCTACACGCGGGCCGCGGCCCTGGCCGGCGACGAGCATCGCTGGCATTACTACCGCGGCGTCCTGCTGGCCGAGTCCGGCGACCTCGTGGCCGCGGTGGATGCCCTGCGGACCGCCCTGGACCTCGACCCCGACGACGTCGCCACGCGCCTGCACCTGGGCAACGCCCTGCTGTCGGCGGCGCGCACGGATGAGGCAGGCGTCGTGTTCGGCGAGGTGCTGACGATGCAGCCGGCGAGCGCCGCCGCGCTGGCGGGGCTGGGCCGTGTCGCCATGGCCGCCGGGGATTACGCAGACGCCATCGAGCGGTTCACGGCAGCGCTCGAGCGCCAGCCCGGTGCCGACAAGCTGCACCATCCGCTGGCGCTTGCCTACCGGCGCAGCGGAGACACGGAGGCCGCCCGGCGACACCTGGCCCTGCGAGGCGACCGTGACCCGGCTTTCGTCGATCCGCTCATTGCCGAACTCGGCGGCCTGTCGCGCAGCGCGCAGTTCTACCTGCAGCGCGGCCAGGCCGCGCTGGAGGCGCGCAACTTCCCGGCCGCGGCGGCCGATTTCGAGCGCGCCGTGCAGTACAACCCGTCGGACCCCGCCGCCCGCGCAACGCTCGGACGCGTGCTGCAGGAACTGGGGCGCGACTCCGAAGCGCTGGCGCAACTCGATGCTGCGCTCGAGATCGCCCCGACGCACGCCGTCGCCAACTACTTCAAGGGCGCGCTGCTCGAACGACTGGGCCGTGACCCCGAGGCGGCGCCGTTCTATCGCGCGGCGCTCGAGACGGATCCCGACTACGCGGAGCCACGCCTCCTGCTGGCGTACGGGCTCATGCGCCGCAAGCAGTTCACCGCCGCCGCCGAGCATCTCAGCCGGCTCGCGGCGCAGCGACCGCGCAACGTCGAGGTTCGCTATCGGCTGGGGCTGGCGCTGCTCGCTGCCGACCTTTGCCCGCAGGCCCGTGGGCCCCTGGAAGCGGCGCTGGCCGTCAACGCCGACTACGGGCCGGTGCTGATGGCGCTGGCGCGCCGCGACGCCATTTGCGCCGGCGACCCGGCGCTCAAGGCGCGGGCATTGTCCATGGCCGAGCGCCTGTACGATGCGCGGCCGGGTTACGACACCGCCGGCACCCTCGCGATGGCGCTTGCGGCGAACGGTCGCCACCCGGAAGCGGCCGAGCGCCAGCTCGAAGCCCGGACGTTGGCCAGGTCCGCCGGTGTGCCCGAAGCGATGACCGACGCCGATGCCAACCTGGCCGCGTTTCGCGCCGGGCGCCAGGCCGGGCGACCGTGGCCGCCCGATGCCCCGGTGTACTTTCCCCCGCCGTTGCGCTGACCGGCTACAATAGGCGATTCAGGCGACATTCCGACCGCAGGTCACCACGATGGACAACCACGACGATCGTTCCGCGGACGCCGCCCGCGAGGCCTTCGCCAACTGGGTGCGCGAACAACACCAGGCCATGGGCCAGTACGCCTTTCGCCAGGGTCTCATTCCCGAGGAATCCGAAGGCGCCCCCGTGTGGTCGATGCCGCACCGGCTGTTCATCGGCAAGGTGTGGCCCAAGGCCGATCCGAAAGCAGCGCACTGGATCATTTCCGGCGAGTTGCCCACCGATCACATCGACGGCGACCTGGCGGAGACGGCGCGCGACGCGGCACGGCACTTCGCGCTCAAATGGCAGCTCCAGAGCGCCCGCATCGAACAGCCCGCGGAAGACGACCCCACGGGCGATCGCCTGGTGGACTGGGCGCAGGTGGCCGACAGCCTGAAAAGCCGCGCCGAGGCGCTGTACGCCATCGTCGAAAACGACGAGCTCTGGAACGTCTGAACGGCCCCTCTCCGGCCGTCGCGCCGGCCTGTTACTTGACGCGCTTGACCCGGATCGAGCGGTTCAGCCCTTCCACATGCAGTCGGAAGCTGCCGAAGGCGGCGCGCTTGATGGTGATGACCGGACGCTCGGCGCGGTAGGAAACGCGTCCGTTCTGCGCCTGTTTCCACACCTGGCCGTTCTCGAGGCGGAACAGGGTCTTGCCGGACCAGCCCGTAAAGCTGCCGTCGTAGCGACTCTCGATTTCCTGCGTGCCCTTCGTGACCTTCTGGTTTTCGAAGCCGAAGTCGGCAGGATCCGCCGAGGGCGGCTCCGGCATCGGTGCCGGTGCGGCGGCCGGCGCTTCGGCCGCTGACGGCGGTGCCGCCGGCGGCGCCGGGCGTTCGTCCCGCCGGGCCGCCTTCGTCACGCGGTCGTAGCAGGCCAGGCGCTCGGCGTCATCGCTAACGGCCACGCAGTCGGACAGGGTCTGGGCGCCGGTCAGCGCCGGCAGAACGAGCAGGCAGGCGGTCAGCGTCAGGGTGCGAAAGCGATCGATCATGGTCGGTCTTCGTGATACGTCGGTTGAGCCCGACGCGCATTATAGACCGACACCCGCCGCCGCGGTTCCGGCGCGCTACCGCTCCGGGGCACGTCACCAGGATGCGCCGGGTCCGGGCGGGCTGGTATCCTTGGCGGTTTAGTCCGCGGGTGACCGAGCCCGTTCGCCCGTCCCCGTATTCGCCACCGCAACCATCGACCATGACCGGTACCGCCTCATCCGTCGACGAGTCTTATCGGCTCGGCCGCGCCTGCCACGAAGCCGGCAATCTCGTGGACGCCAAAGCGCATTACCTCGATGTGCTGCGCCTGGATCCGGATCACGCCGACGCGCTGCACATGCTGGGCAACATCGATCTGCGCGAAGGGCGCCTGGACGACGCCGAGCGCGTGCTGCGCCGGGCGGTGGAACTGGCGCCGTCCGCCCCGGGGTACAACACGACGCTCGGCAATGCGCTGCGCGCCGCCGGCCGCCCCGCCGAGGCTGCCGCCGCCTACCGTCGCGAGCTGTCGCTGCGGCCGGACTTCGCCGCCGCCCACAACCAGCTCGGCCTGGTCCTCATGGACCTCGGTAACGCGGCGGAGGCGCTGAAGAGCTTTCGGCAGGCGCTGTCGCACGTGCCCTCGTACACCGATGCGTGCGTCAATGTCGGCCGCGCGCTCAACAATCTGCGACGTCTGCCCGAAGCCGAAGCGGCATTCGAGCAGGCGCTCAGGCTCGATCCGGACCTGGCCGAGGCCCACAACGGTCTGGGACACGTGCGTCGGGCCCGCGGCGATGCCACCGGCGCGCTGACCAGTTTCGAGCGGGCCGTGGCCTGCGACTCCGGGCACCTGCCGTCCCAGCGCAATCTGGCCGCCGCGCTGGTGGACGCCGGTCGCACCGCCGAAGCCATCGACGTGCTCGCCGACATCCTCAAGCTGGCGCCCGACGATGCGACCAATCACGTCAACCTGGGCGTGGCCCTGCACAACGCGGGCAAGCTCGCCGAGGCCGTGCGCAGCTATCGCACCGCGCTGGACCTGGCGCCGGACGACACCGATGCCCGGGCGAGCCTGGCCGCCGCGCTGCGCTCGATGGGCCGCGGCGCCGAAGCAGCCGACGCGTATTCGCTGGTGCTCGAACGGCAGCCGGGACACGGCAAGGCCGTGGCGGGCCTCGCTGCGGTTCTGGAATCCCAGGGCCGGTACGGTGAGGGCATCGAACTGCTGTCGCCGGTCATGCGCACCGGCCCGGTGACGCCGGACATCGTCGCCACCTATGCCGGCTTGCTGGCGGGGCGCGGCGATCTGCCCGAGGCCACCTCGATGCTCGAGCGCGCGCTGGACCAGCAGGGCCTGGCCAGCGATCCGCGTGCCATGCTGCTGTTCAAGCTGGGCGACGTGCTGCACGGGCAGGGCGACCACGACGGCGCCTTCGAGCGCTATGCAGAAGCGAACGCCACGCGACAGGTGCGCTTCGATCCGGCGGGACGCCAGGTGCGCGTCGACGCCGTCATCGAGGCCTTCGATACTGCCCGCTTTGCGTCGCTGCCGCGGGCGCCGGTGTCGGGTCCCTCGCCGATCTTCGTCGTGGGCATGCCACATTCCGGCGTCCTCGTCGCCGACGCCCTGCTCGATGCGCACCCGAACGTCGTGTCGGCAGGGGCACCCCGCGACATCGCCATGATCGCCAGCAAGCTGGGCCAGGCGGTACCGGGGCGGCCGTATCCGGCCTGCATCCACGACGTGACCCTCGAGTCTCTTGCGCACGTGGCCGGGTTGTACGTCGAGCGGTTGCTGGGCACGGACGACGATCGCCGCGTGTGCGACGCCCGCTGGGTGAACTACGAACATCTCGGTCTCATTGCGCTGATGTTCCCGGGTGCGCCGGTGATTCACTGCGTGCGCGACCCCGACGACATCGCGCTGGCCTGCTACTTCGGCAGGTCCTACGGCAACGCTGCAGTGCCGTTTTCTCACGACCTCGCGCATATCGGTGCCTACTACCGCATCTACCTCACGCTGATGCGTCACTGGACGGACACGCTCGGGCTCGCCATGCTGGACATGCCCTACGACCGACTCATGGACGACCCGACAGGCGCGGCGGACGCCATGCTCGCGCACGCCGGCCTGGCGCGCGACGACGGCTGGGAACTGCCCGACGTGCCGCGGCCCGCGAGGCACCTCGCACGTCACTATCCCGGCCGCCTGGCGCCGTTCCACGCGGCGTTGCGAGACGGCTGACCGCTCGTGGACGACGGCCCCGGACTCGACATCGCCCGGGCGCAGCAGGCGTTGTCCCGTGGCGATCGCGCCACCGCCGAGGCACTGTGCCGGGCAGCGCTCGACAGCGATCCCGACGACGTTGCGGCTCTGGCGCTGTTGGCTCGCCTGCGCGCCGGCGCGGGCGACGGAGCGGGCGCTCACAGGCTCGCGCGGCGCGCGCTGGCGCTCGCACCGAATGTCGCCGACCGTCGCGAATTCGCCGGCGTGCTGTCTGCGCTGGCGGCGCGTCACGCGCGCGACGGGCGCGGGCGCCTGGCGGTGGACTGCCTGGCCCGGGCCGCCGACCTGGCGTGCGACGATGCCCCGGCGCTGCTGCGGCTCGGCGTCTCGCTGCAGCAACTCGGTGACGCGGCGCGGGCGGGTGCTTGCTACCGGCGGGTCATCGAAATCGATCCCGCCAGCGCGGATGCGTGGAACAATCTCGGAACGCTCGCGCAGGCGGCGCGCGATGCCGACGAGGCGCTGGCCTGCTACCGACGCGCCCTCGAACTCTCGCCCGGTCACGCCGACGCTACGGCGGGTGTCGCGGCAGTCCTCGACTGGCAGGGGCGTTACGACGAGGCGATGGCGCTGGTGGCGCCGTGCATCGAGGCCGGCGAGCACGGCATCGAGCTTCTCGTAATGTACGGCAAGCTGGCGCGTCGCACGGGCGACGGCCCGGCCGCCCTGGCGACGCTGTTGCCGGCGGCGGAGAGGCCGGGCGCTGCATCCGCCGACCTGTGTCGCCTGAGTTTCGTCATCGCCGATATCCTCGAGGACGCAGGCCGGCATGACGAGGCCTTCGACTGGTACGCGCGCGGAAACCGGCTGAAAGGGGCGCGCTTCGATCGCACTCGCCACGCCGCGGCAGTCAAGCGCCTGATGCGGGTGGTTACCCGCGAACACCTCGCCGCCGCGCCGGTCAATCCGGTCAGCGACGTGCGGCCGGTGTTCATCGTCGGCATGCCGCGCTCCGGCACCTCGCTGGTCGAGCAGATCCTGGCGGCGCACCCGCTGGTGCACGCCGGCGGCGAAATGACGGCGATGGCGGCGTTGCTGCCCGTCATCGAAGCGCGCACCGCCAGCGCGTATCCGGAGGCGCTGGCGGCGATCGATGCCGATGCGCTGCACGACCTCGCGGCACGTTACCTGGCGGCGTTCGGTGCCGTCGACGACACCGTCGTGCGACTGACGGACAAGATGCCGAACAACTTTCTGCACCTCGGTCTCATCCAGCGCATGCTGCCTGGTGCGCGCATCGTGCACTGCCGGCGCGATGCGCGGGACGTGGCGCTGTCGTGCTATTTTCAGAACTTCGCCGGCAATGCCATGCCGTTCGCCTACGACCTGGCGGATCTCGGCCACTACTACGCCGGCTATCGCCAACTGATGGCGCACTACGCCCGCGTGATCGATCTGCCGATGCTGGACGTGACGTACGAGACACTGGTCGCCCGACCGGAGCAGGGCATACGCAGCCTGCTGGCTTTTCTCGATCTGCCCTTCGACGCCGCGTGCGTCGATTTCCATCGCATCGACCGCATTGCCACCACGGCCAGCCATGCGCAGGTGCGACGGCCGGTGTACACCGATTCGGTGCAGCGCCACCGGCGCCATTCAGACAGGCTCGCGCCGTTTCTCGATGCACTCGGTCCGGACGACCCGGTGACGCCTCAGTGACAGGCGGCGGCGCCAGGGTCACGCGGACCCTTCACCAGGCCATGGCGTTGCACCAGGGCGGCGACCTCGCGCGTGCCCGGGGGCTGTACCTGGAAGTGCTCAGGCTCGTGCCCGATCACGCCGACACGCTGCATCTTCTGGGCACGCTCGAAGCGCAGGGTGGCCACTACTATAACGCTGAACGCGTGTTGCGAAAGGCCGTCGCGCGCCAGCCCGCCAACGCCGCATTCCTGACGACGCTCGGTCGGGTGCAAAAGCAGGCCGGCAAGCTCGATGCGGCCATCGCTTCGCTCGATCGCGCCGTCGAAGCCGGTGCGGCCGGCACTGAGGCGCGCTTCGCGCTGGGCCAGGCGCACGCGATGGCGGGGAACGACGAGGCGGCCGTGCGCGCGTTTCGCGAGCTGGTCGCAGCGGAACCGAACCACGCACGCGCCTTCAACGAACTGGGCCTGGCGCTGGGACGTCTTGGCGAGTCCGACGAGGCGGTGGCCGCGTTCGAGCACGCCATCCGCGCCGACCCCGACTACTCCTGGGCGCACAACAACCTGGGTGTGGCTTACCTGGAACGCCACCGCCTCGTACAGGCACAGCGCTGCTTCGAAAACGCCCTGAGGCATCGTCCGGATGCGGTGGCGGCGCTGGGGAACCTGGCGCTCACGCTGCGCCAGCGCGGCCGCCTCGACGAGGCGCTGGCGCACACGGACCGGGTCATCGCACTGGCGCCGGATGATGCCGGGGCCCGCGCCGAGCGCGGAGCGACGCTGCAGGGGCTCGGTCGTCATGCCCAGGCGCGCGCCGCCTACGACGAAGCGCTCGGTCTGGACGCAACGCATCCGGCCGCGCTGGCCGGGCTGGCGGAGCTGGACGAATGGGACGGGCGCTACGACGACGGGCTGGCGCGCCTGGACACGGCGCTTGCCGCGACCGACCCGGCGCCTTGCATCCGCATCGCCGCCGGTCGCCTGCTTCGCCGCGTCGACCGGGCCGCCGACGGTCTCGCGCTGCTGGCGTCGCTGGCGGACCCCGACAGTCCCGCCTATCGAACCCTGTCGCCGGCGCTCAGGCGTCAGCTCCACTTCACCCTCGGCGACCTCAACGATGCCGTGGGCGATCATGCGGGCGCATTCGGTCACTACCATCGCGCGAACGAAATGCACGAGTCGACCTACGACCCCGATGCGCACGCGCGAGACATCGACGCGCTCATCGAGTTCTTCGACGCCGCCCACCTCGCGGGGCTGCCGCGCGCGCTGCCGGACAGCGATCATCGTGTGTTCGTGGTGGGCTCGCCGCGCTCTGGCACGACACTGGTGGAACGCATCCTGGACAGCCATGCGCTGGTTCGCGGGGTCGGCGAGCAGCCGCTCGTGGGCCGCTACGCGGCGGAACTGGGTCGCGTGGACGGACGATCGATGTGGCCGGGGAGCCTGGCCTCGGTCGGTCGCGATCGCCTGGACGCACTGGCGCAGCGCTACGAAACCGCGCTGAACGTATCGCCGCACGAGGCCGCGCGAGTCGTCGACAAGATGCCACTCAATTTCCTGCACCTGGGATTCATCGAGCTGCTGTTCCCGCAGGCGCGCGTGATCCACTGCGTGCGGGATGCGGCCGACACGTGCCTGTCGTGTTATTTCCAGGACTTCATCGATCCCGCCCTCGATTTCAGCTTCTCGCTGGAACACCTGGCCCACTGGCACGGCCAGTATCGACGGCTGATGGACCACTGGCGCACCGTGTCCGGTCTGGCCATGCTGGATGTGTCCTACGAGCGTCTCGTATCCGATACCGAGACGGTGAGTCGCGAGATGGTGGCGTTCCTGGGCCTGTCATGGGATCCGGCGTGCCTCGCGTTTCACGCCGGCAGCGCGGCGGTGAACACCGCCAGCCATGCGCAGGTTCGACGACCGGTCTACACCGGCTCGGTCGGGCGTCACCGGCCGTACGAGGCCTTCATCGGCGACCTTCTGGACGGGCTCGGCCGATGAGCGTCGAACGCCAGTTCGCGCAGGCGCTCGAGCTTGCCCAGGCGGGCCGGACATCCGAGGCCGCGCAGCTGTACGCCGCGGTGCTGGCCAAGGCGCCCGGACACCCCGGCGCCCTGTGCATGCTGGGCCGCATGGCACGCCAGCACGGCGACACCGCTACGGCGGGGCGTTACCTCGCGGCGGCGGCGCGTACGGCTCCCGAGGCCCCGCAGGTGCTGTCGGAACTGGGCCACCTCGCGCTGGCGACGGGCGACCTGCGCGATGCGGTTGCCCGTTTCACGCGCCTGGTGGCGGTGCGCCCGGACTACGCAGACGGTCACTTCAACCTGGCTCAGGCGCTGCTGCAATCGGCGCAGCACCAGGCAGCAGCCGAGCATTTCCAGCGGGCCGTGGACACAGGGCTGGCCGCGCCGCACGAGGCGCTGTGCGGCCTCGGAAACGCCCGCCTCGGGCTGGCGGACGAGGCGGGTGCCGATCGGGCGTTCAGCCGCGCGCTCGAGGCGCACGCCGACTACGCGCCAGCGCTGTTCGGCCGTGCGCAGGTGGCCGCGGCGCTCGGCGACTTCGAGGCGTCACTGGACCTGTGCCAGCGGGCCGTGGCGGCACAGCCCGACTTCGTGCTGGCGTGGCAGCAGATCGCCGAGTCGCGTCGCTTCAAGGACCCCGCCGATCCCGATCTTGCGGCGATGGAGCGTCTGCTCGACAACCCGGCGCTCGGCGCAGTCGATGCCGAAAGGCTGCACCTCGGGCTGGCCAAGGCGCAGGACGACCTCGGACACTACGAGGCGGCCGCAACGCACCTGCTGGCGGCCAACCGCAGCAAGCGCGCCCGGCTGCCGCGGTACGATCGTCCGGCGCAGGAAGCGCTGGTGGATGCCTTGATCGACGCCGGGCCACGACCGGCCGCGGCCACGCCGCCGGCGCCAACGGTTCCGATCTTCGTCGTGGGTCTGCCGCGATCGGGTACGACGCTGGTCGAGCGCATCCTGGCGTCGCACTCTCAGGTGTCTGCCGGCGGCGAGCGCACGGATCTGGACCGGCTCGCGCGCACGCGCCTCATCGGCTGGCCGACGGCGTCGGACACCTGGACCGGTGACGTATACGAGGCGATTCGCGGCAGCTACCTGGCCGCCCTCGCGACCTGGGCGAACGGTAGCCGTTTCGTTACGGACAAGTACCCCGGCAACCTCGCCCACGTGGGTCTGATCCGGCACATACTCCCCGAAGCGCCAATCGTGATCTGCCGACGCAACGCGGCCGACAACGCCCTGTCGATGCTGTTCCAGGATTTCCCGGCCGGGAATCCGTACGCCAACGATCTGGCCGACATCGCGCACTACCAGGATTGCCAGCAGCGCCTGGCAGACCACTGGCGGGCGTCGTTCGGCGACGCGGTGATGACCGTGTCGTACGAGGAACTGGTGGCCGACCAGCGAGTCGTTACCGAGCGGCTGCTGGCGTTCTGCGGCTTGCCGTGGGAGGAGGGCTGCCTGGACTTCGCGGCCACCGAGGGCGCCGTGACCAGTCTCAGCCGCTGGCAGGTGCGCCAGGGTCTGTACGCGAGGTCGGTGGATCGATGGCGCCGGTACGAGGCCTTCGTGCCTGGCCTGGCCGATCTGTCCGGCCGGTCGACCAGCTGACCGCCGCGTCGTCGGCAGGTTCTCCGGGGCGACTGGTGCGGTCGCGAAAGGCTAGCGGCTTCCCGTCGCCTGGTTCTGCTCGACGTCCTCGATGTTCGCATGCCACACGAGGTGCTGGTGCCGGTTGCGTTTGGCCGCATACATCGCCAGGTCCGCGGCGCGGATTACGGCGTCGGCATCGGGGCCGTCGTCGGGAAACAGGGCGCCGCCGATGCTGGCGCTGAGGCGCACCACGGTGCGCGCCGGACTGTTGGGCAGCGGCACCCGGTAGGGCAGCTTCAGGCTCCTGAGCAGGCGCGCGGCCAGCGCTTCGGCCGCGTCCCGGCAGTGCCGCGCCGGGTCGTCAGCCAGCACCACGAGGAATTCGTCGCCGCCCAGCCGGCCCACCATGTCGGAGCGGCGCAGCTGCTTGATGATGCGGTTGGCCACCTCCCGCAGCACCGCGTCGCCCGCGGCGTGGCCGTAGGTGTCGTTGACGGGCTTGAACTGGTTCAGGTCGAGGTACAGCACCGCACCCGGACGACCGCGATTGCCGGCCTCGGCGTGGCAGCGCACGAGCCGGTTCATGACGGCGCTGCGGTTGGGCAGCCCCGTCAGCGGGTCGACGTAGACCGCCTGGGCCAGCGCCTCGCGCTCGGCGATCAGCGCATTCAACCGCTGCTCGCGAGCGAGCGCGTTGTGCAGCACGCGGCGCAAGAGTGGTGCATTTAGATGTTGTTTCGGAAGGCAATCGGTAGCGCCGTCGGCCATTGCCTGTTCAGCGATGGTCTCATCGGCGGTCGCCGAGATCATGACGACCGGGCCCCGGCGCAGAGCCGCCGCCTGGCGCACCAGCCCCAGCCCGTTCTTCGGATCGTTCAGTTCGTAATCCACGATGGCCAGGTCCCAGTCGCCGCGATTCAGCGCGCGGGCGCCGCGCTTGTAGTTGCCGGCAATCTCCACGGACGGCGGCCGACTCCATACGCTCTTGTCACCGAGCCAGCGGCCGGCGAGCGCCCGGAAATCGGGGTCGTCGTCGATGAGCAGTACCCGCAGCGACATGGCGAAACGAGGGCCTTTCAAGGAGTGAAACGGACACACATGCTGGCTGAATATGTCAAAAAAGCCCGTGAACACGTTCACAAATCAGCGATTTTCGACGTGTGCCAGGCGTCGCGTATGCTTGGGCAATGGTGAACAGGACGTCGGCCGCCATAGTCGGGGCTGCCGTTGGCCTGGCCGCAGGGCTCGCACTGCGCTACCTGGCCCCGGCTGCCGAGGACGCGACGTCGTCCTCCGCGGCGGTCCGTCCATCGCACGCGCCCGTCGCACAGGCCACCGGATCGGATGCGATCGGCCCGGGCGTCGCCGCCGACGGCTTTGCACACATCGACACCGTGGTCACAGCGCTCGCCCTGCCCGACAGCTTTCGGCGCACGCAGGCGCTGTACGCCATGGCGGCGCGCGGGGATGCCGCCACGCTCAAGCGGCTCATCGATGAGGCGCAGCAACTCCCCCTCGAGGCCGAACGCTTCGCCGCATCGCGTGTACTCTTCCAGCGCCTGGCTCAGATAGACGGCAACGATGCACTGACGCATATGCGCAGCCTGTCACTGATTCGGGAGGCTCGCATGGCCAGGGTGATCTTTACCGCCTGGGCCGAGGTCGATCTCGACGAGGCCCTGGAAGCCGTGCGGGCCCTCGACAACGAGCGTTCGGTACAGGTAGCCGGGGAGGCCGTGTTGGCGGCGTTTCCGCATGCCTCGATGGAGACTGTCGACGGTATCGTCGCGCGTCTGCCGGCAGGCTTCGACGCTTCCGGGGCGCAGCTCGAAAGGCTTGCCAACGATCCGGAGGCATCGCCGGAGGAGGCCCTCGAGGCGGCGCTGCGCATCGCCGACGCCGCGACGCGGGGGACGGTCGCAAGGGGCATCGCCGAACGCTGGGCATCCGCCGACCCCGCCGCGGCGCTGGCGTTCGGCCAGCAGATAGGCCATGTGGATGTGCGGCGTGCCTTTCTGCAGGGCGTGTTCGGTCGCTGGGCCAGAAACGATGCGGATGCCGCCCTGACGGCGATCGTGGAGATGCCACCGGGCCCCATGCGTCATCCGCTGCGGCTCACGGCACTGAAGCAACTGACGGCGGTCGATCCCGGCCGCGCTCTGGATTGGGCCCGGCGGCTGGAGAAGGGACGCAACTACGGTGGCTACTCGACGGCGGTAGTGAAGCAGTGGGCCGCGCGCGATCCCGTGGCCGCCTCGAGACGGCTGGCCGAACTCCCGCCCGATGCGCGCAACGAGACCATGTCCACGCTGGCGGGGCACTACGCCAACGCCGATCCGGCCGGCGCCCTGGACTGGGCAACGCACCTGGTTGCGGGGAACGAACGGGTGGGTGCGCTGGCGGCCGTCGCGGGTGTCGTTGCGCGCTCGGATCCCGACATGGCCGTTGCCTATCTGCGCGCGCTTCCCGATGAGCGGGAGCGCGCGGCGGGTCTCTCTGCTGTCGTCAACCAGCTCGCCAGCCAGGGCGATGCGGTGCTGGCGGCCACGTTGCTCGACGACATTCCACGGCATCAGCAGCGGCGCGGGGCCGTTTTCGCCGTTGCCCGAAGCTGGGCCTTGAGCGACGTTTCCACGGCGCTGACCTTCGCCGAGAGCCGGGTGGGACCGGAGCGCGCCATCGCGATCGACAGCATCATCGGCATCTGGGCGGAACTGGATCTGCCGGCAGCGGCCGCCTATGTCCGGAATCGGGCGGCGCAGCTACCGTCGGGGGCAGTCGTGCAGGTTGCGACGCGCATGGCGGCTTCCGACCCGGCGGGTGCGCTCGACTGGCTTCAGACCACGGGTCGTTCGCCGGACCGCGGCAGTGCGACCATGTCGGTCTATTCGACCTGGGCCGGCCGCGATCCCGCCGCGGCCATGGCGCACGCGGTGCGCCTCGATGACGACGAAGCACGTGCCAGGGCCGTCACGATGGTGGCGTCCGACTGGGCTCGCGTCGATGCCCGGGCTGCTGCGCAGGCCGTTGGCGACCTGCCCGAAGACATCCTGCGGACCTTTGGCGTCGGTCAGGTCATGAGTAGCCTGATGCATGACGATCCCGTCTACGCGCGGCGCTGGGCCGAGGGGCTGCCCAATGGTGACAGCCGCGACGAAGCGTTGAGCCATGTCGTGATGAACGACACCCTCGATGCGGCGGACGTGGTGCGAGTGGTCAACGCCATTCAGTCGGACAGTCGGCGCTTCGAGGCGATGTCCGGCGCGGTATACGGGCTGGCCCGACGCGACCCCGATGCGGCGACCCGGCTGCTCGGCCAGGTCGAGCTGACCGCCGACCAGCGCCGGCAGCTCGAGGAGTTCATCGCGCAACTCGAGGCCAGGTGACCACCCATCGATCGTATCGCCCCGATGACCGCCCGGGGCGCTGCCTGGCGACGGGGTGGCGGGCATTGTGTCAACCAGCCGGCGCGACCTCCACCAGGATTTCATTGCGCCGCATGAACCACGGCGTCATCGGGCCGTTGTAGCGCGCCAGCGCCGGTTCGCCGACCACCGTGTAACCGTCGGCGCGGAGGCTGTCGATGAGCGTGTCCGTGTGTTCGGTGATGCGCTTTTCCGACCAGGTGCCGCTGAACCGGTGCACAGCGACCAGCCGCTCCGGGACTTCCACCAATTTGACGCGATCGTCGACGGGTGCGGGCAAGGTCTCCAGCGTGTACTTGCGCTCCATCACGAACTGGTACACGTAGGTGCCCGCGCCATCGTCCGCGCCCGCGGAGATGACCGGAGCCGTCATGGCCATCTTCTCGCCCTTGCCGGTCGGCTGGCTGACGACCGGGGCCGTCATGGCCATCTTCTCGGCCGGCACGTTGTCACCGAAGATGTAGCCGGCGAGGATGCGGAACGCCTTGTTGCCGGCGCTGCGAAAGCTGCCGTCCACCGTCGTCTGCGCCACGAGGTACGGATCGTAGCGCCGCAGCTCGTAGGCGTCGGTTTGTGTCTCCACCGTGTAGGCGGGTTCTTCCAGTGCGTGTGCCATCGATGCCACCAGTGCCTGCAGGACAGCCAGGGCCATTGCCATCGCTCTCATGATCCGGATCTCCGCGCGGGACTCAACGAGCTTAGGGTAGGCGCGGCGGCGTGAACCGGCCGTGAACGGGTGGCCTTGTGTGAGGCGGGGAGGGGCCGGGCGTCACCCGGTCCCGTGTGCGGTGGACGGTTGCGCCGGAGCGGGTTCCGGCGCGCCCGGGTATCAGCCGGAATTCGCGAGCGACAGGTCGCCGTCGTAGTGGGCCGACAGGCGCCGGTCCATCACCCGGCGCCACAGCGGCGGCACCAGTGCCAGCATGATCATGGCGGAGTAGCCGGCGGGCAGCTGCGGGGCCCCGTCCATGTGGCGCAGCGCCTGGTAGGATCGTGTCCAGTTGGCGTGGTGGTCGGAGTGCCGCGGCAGGTGGTAGAGCATGAGGTTGGAGACCTTGTGGTTGCTGTTCCAGGAGTGGTGCGGCTTGACCCGCTCGTAGGCACCCTTGTCGTTCGACCGGCGCTTGAGGCCGTAGTGCTCCACGTAGTTGACCACCTCGAGCAGGCTGAAGCCGATAACGGCCTGCACGACCAGGAACGGCAGGATCTTGAGGCCGAGTACCGCGGTGACGGCAGCGAACAGCACGACGGATAGCGCCCACCCCTGCAGGTTGTGGTTGCGCCAGTGCCATACGCTGTGGCCGGCGCGTTCCAGGCGGCGTTTTTCGAGCTGCCACGCCGACACGAGGCTGCCGGTGACGGTGCGTGCCCAGAAGCGGTAGAAGCCTTCGCCGTAGCGCGAGCTGGCGGGGTCTTCGGGCGTGGCCACCCGCACGTGGTGGCCGCGGTTGTGCTCGACGTAGAAGTGACCGTAGCCGGTCTGCGCCAGCGCGATCTTCGCCAGCCAGCCGTCGCGTGCGCCGGGCTTGTGCCCCAGCTCGTGCGCCGCATTGATCGCGCCGCCGCCCAGAAGACCGATCGATGCGACGAGGCCTATCTGCGCCACCAGCGAGAGATCGGCGGTGACGAAGGTCCAGGTGCCCCAGGCAAAGACCAGGTACTGGAGCGGCAAAAAGGCGTACACGATGCGACGGTAGTAGGCGTCGTTCTCGAGCGTCTGGACCGCGGCTTCGGGCGGGTTGCTCGTGTCTTCGCCGACGAACAGGTCGGCGAGGGGAACGATCACGTAGACGTAGACGGGCATCAGGAACCAGAACACGTCCAGGCCCGTCGCTCCGGCCAACGCTCCGCCGATGAGCGGCAGCGGAGCCATCAACAGGCCGAACAGCCAGAAGTAGCGCTTGTCGTCCTTCCAGTCGGAAAACGCGCTGGTGCCTTTGTCGTTGAAGGGGGCGGTGCTGGCCATGGCCGTCTCCGTGTCGTTTCGTTGGGTCAGGATGCCAGCATACGGCCTGGTTGGCGAAAAACTTGACATTTCGGGACAGCTTATAGACATTTCGGGACATGCACCGGATACGAGCGGCGACATTGACGGGATTCTCGGACCTGGTGCGCGATCTGCGCCGCGAACCCGAGCCGCTCATTGCCGCGGCGGGTTTCGCCCCCGAGGCCCTCGAACCGGCCAACGAAGACCAGTATCTGTCGCACCGTCGCTTCGAGCGTCTGCTGCAGCTCGCAACCCAGGCCACCGATTGCCCGCACTTTGCCGTTTTGCTCGGTTCGCGCCAGCAGCTGACCATGCTGGGTCTGCTCGGATTCGTGATGCAGCAGGCGCCCGATGTGGGCAGCGCACTGGCGGAGGTGCAGCGGCACTTCTACCTGCAGGCGCACGGCTCGTCCGTCGGCATCGAGATGGGCCGCAACACCGTGTACCTGTACTTCGAGGTGGAGGAGGCCCATCGGCTCGGCCCCATCGATCGCGGCGCGGAGCTGTGCCTGGGAGCCGGTTCAGCCATATTGAAAACGCTGTGCGGCGATCGCTGGCGGCCCACGGCCGTGCACTTCGCGCATCGGCCGCCGGGCGACTCGTTGCCATTCCGGCGCATCCTCGGCGCGCCCGTATCGTTCAACCAGGAGCGCAACGCGGTGTTCTTCCCCACCGAGACCCTGTCGCTGCCGCTCGACGGCGCCGACCCGCACCTGGCGCGCGTGCTGCACACCTACCTCGGCCTGCTGGACGACCGCTACAGCGACGACGTGCCAGCCCAGGTGGCGCACCTGATTCGCCGCGCGCTCGCCTCGGGCAACTGCTCGGCCGACAAGGTCGCGGCGTTCATGGGCTTGCACCGCCGCAGTCTGCACCGGTTGCTGAAAACGCACGGCACGTCGTTTTCCGAGTTGCTCGAAGCGGTGCGTCGGGATACGGCGACGCGCTCGCTGGCAGGCTCCGACATGCCGGTCACCCTGCTGTCGGACATGCTGGGCTACGCCGATACCAGCGCCTTCAGCCGTGCTTTCCGGCGCTGGTACGGGGTGTCGCCCAGGCGGTGGCGCGAGCGCGAACGACAAAAGGCCCGGAAGCCGATGTCGCCCGATTCGCAGGCAAGCGAACTGCCCGCGTCGTGAACGCCGGGATCGGACATGACGGCGACGCCCTGGATCTGTCCAGCGGCCGGACGTGCCGCATCGTGCGCATCCGCAACGCCTGGATACCCCGCTACTACCTGGTGATCTTCGCTCGGGAGCAGGGTGAGCCGACGCCGACGGAGATCAGCGAGATGCTGACTCTGGGCGCTGCACGAGCGCGGGCGCTGGCCGCCCGTATCGTCGGTGACGGCGAGGCTTTTGCGATGATCTACAGCGGTTACAGTGCGCGCCGCGAGAAGGGCTGGCACGTGCACATCGTGTTGCTGGGCAGCCGCTGGCGCAAGGCCTGGCTGTACCTGGTCCTCGCCGGCAAGAACGTTCTCCAGGCGCTGGGCCTGCGCAAGGACGACGCGCCCAGGTTTTCGTGATGGAGGCGGCTCGCTGGGACAGGCTGATGGGCCGACTGTCGCTGCCGCCGTGTCCCGACACCTTCGAGGCGCTATGTCGACGTTACGCCGAGCGGCATCGCCACTACCATACGGCTGCGCACATCGGGCATTGCCTGACGGAGTTCGACCGGCATGCCGCGCTGGCCAGGAGTCCGGACGACGTGGAGCTCGCGCTGTGGTTTCACGACGCGGTGTACAACCCGTACGCCGGGGGCAACGAAGCAAAGAGCGCCGACTGGGCGTCGCGGTTTCTGCTCGGCAACGGTGCCGGTGAGGCGCGCGCCGACCGCGTGCATGCGCTGATACTCGCCACGATGCACGATGCGCCGGTCAGCGATCCGGACGCCCGTCTGCTGGTGGATGTCGACCTGGCGATACTCGGTGCCGACGATGGCACCTTTCAGCGCTTCGAACACGACGTGCGCCGCGAGTACCGGTGGATACCCGGGCCGGTGTTCCGCCGCGCCCGGCGGCGCATCCTGCAGTCGTTTCTCGATAGCGAGTCGGTCTACCTGACCGAGCCCATGCGACAGCGGTACGAGGCAAGCGCGCGCGAGAACCTGCGCAAGGCCGTCGCCGCGCTGGCAGTTTAGGATCATCGTCAGTGCGAGGAGCCGCAGGCGACCCGCGGCCGTCATTGCGAAGAGCGCAGCGACGCGGCAATCTCGTCATGCATGTTGTGAGGTCACGACGGAGGAAACCTCACGACATCGTCCGGAGTTTGCTTCGCTTCGCTCGCAATGACGCAACGAGCCGCTTGTTGTCAGGCGGCGGCGTCGCGCTCGCGCGCCCGGGCCAGTGCCGGGCGGGCCAGCACGCGCTCTGCGTAGGCCGCCACGTTGTCGGGCAGCGGCATCTTCGCCGAACCGGCCCAGGCGAGCGTGTGCCCGACCAGGATGTCCGCCACCGTGAAGCGACCGCCGACCAGGTAGTCGGCGTCGCCGAGGTCGCCTGCCAACACCGCCACGGCGCGCTCGAATTCGCGGTTCGCCGTGTCTTTCACCGCCGGCACCCGCCAGTCTTCCGGCAACGCGAAGGTGTGCTTGGCCTTGGTCCACAGCGGTTGCTCGAGTTCGGACGTGACGAAGAACGCCCATTTCAGGCACCGTGCGCGATCCGCGTCGCCCACGGGCGGCAGCAGCCCGGCGTCGGGGAACTTCTCGCACAAATACAGGCAGATGGCGCCGGACTCGGTGAGCACCAGCTCGTCGTCTTTCAGCGCCGGCACCTTGCCGAAGGGATTGAGGTCGCTGAACGGCGGCCGTCGCGTTTCGCCGCCCATCAGGTCGACCTTGACGTACTCGTACTCGGCGCCGATTTCCTCCAGGGTCCACACGACGCGCGTCGAGCGCGAGGGACCGATGCCGTAAACCGTGATCATTGCATGTCTCCCAATGGAAGCGGGAAGGTACTACGCGGCCGATATCGCCTCGCAATACCTGTACAGCCTACCGTACGCGGCATCGGATTGGTCATCGGTGCTGCGGTATCCAGCGAACGCCATGCTCGACCGTTGTCTCACTGGTTTGACAGCTGGGTCGCGGATATGGGTCCATGCGACGGATGATCTCGCTTGATTCGAGCTGCCCGTCTGCGTCCGCCGCGATGCCGTCCGGTGCCAGGGTCCGCGCGACCTTCCGATCGCTGGCGCGGCTGGTCGGGCCGCTTGCCGCCATGCTCCTGCTCGGCGCCTGCGCCGGTACACGCGTCGAGGGCCTGGCGCCGGAAGAGGCGCGCGTGGCGCTGGAGCCACCGATCGACGAGATCGTACGCTTCGACGAACCGCTCACGGTCGTCGAGGCGGGTTACGCGGACGGTGACACGCTTCTTATCACGTACCAGGCCGCCGGCGAGACCTACCTCGGCACCGCGACCAGCAACGCCCGGCAGAACATCTCGGCGCAGGCCAACTGGTTTCCCGTGTACTACCTGGCGCCACTGGCACCGAGCGACTATGCGCGCCTGCTGGCGGGCGGCGGTCCCTTGCCTGTGCACGGCGTGGACGTGTGGCAGGCATTCCGATGGGCGGTCTTCGACACGCTGACACCGCCGGAGCCGTTCCAGGGCGTGCTGCTCAACTACAAGGACATCGAGTACTTCTGGTACCGCGACGATGGTGGCGAGCTCATCGGCGTGGACCTCAAGTCCAAACCGGCGGGTGTGCCGATCACGGCAAACCACCGCATCGAGGCGATGAGCGATGCGCTGTTTCCCGTCATGGAGCGGGTGCTGGCCGACGCCGGCATCCGGGATCGGGCCATCGTCATGGAGACCGGCGAAACCGGTCCCTACGCACGGCCGTTCGTTGTTATCGACCTGAACAACCGCACCTTCGGTTTCGTCTCCCTGGAGCCGTTCACCTTCGGCAGTGCACCCGGCAACTACCTGGTCAGGGGCACCAAGGTGGGCGATCACCTGCTGCGCAGCTACCTGCTGGAGCCATTCAACCGGCCCTTCACAATGGCGTCGCGCCTGTTCTATTTCGCGACCGATTCGGTTCTGGACATCGCCCGGCGCACCTATGTCAACCGCTTCTCGTACCCGGATCTCGACGAGACGCCGATACCGCCGCTGTACGACGGGCCGGGCATGGATCTCGCGGCCTGGGAGGAACGCCTCGACGCGCTCGTCGGCGACGAGCGCTATGCAGGGTCCATCGAGGTGCTGGTGGACGGCGACGCGTATTTTCCGCGCCTGATCGACTCGATCATCGAAGCCGACGAATCCGTGCGCATGCGCACCTACATCTTCGACGGTGACGATTACGCCGTGGCACTGGCCGATTTGCTGAAGCGTCGCTCCGGCGACATCCGGGTGCAGGTGTTGCTCGACGGCCTCGGCACGCTGCTCGCCCAGGACGCCGCGGCGGGCACCATGCCGGAAGACTACCGTGCGCCGCTCGGCATCACCGTTTACCTTCAGGACGATGCGGCGCTGGAGGTGCGCGACCAGACCAACCCGTGGACGGCGGGCGACCACACGAAGACCACCATCATCGATTCCGATCACGCATACATCGGCGGCATGAACATCGGTCGCGAATACCGCTGGGAGTGGCACGACATGATGATGCGCGTCGAGGGGCCGATCGTCGGTTACATCGAGCGCGAGTTCGACAAGACCTGGGCCCATGGCGCCGTGCTGGGCGATTTTCGCCTGGCGGCCGAGGCGGCCGGTTCCTCGCCGCCGGACAGCGACGATGTCGCACACCCGATTCGTCCGCTGCTCACGCTGCCCCGTCGCTCGGAGATCTACCGGGCGCAGGTCGAGGCGATACGCAGCGCCCGCGGCTACATCTACCTGCAGAACGCCTACCTGTCCGATGCCGTCATCATCCACGAACTCGTCGAGGCGCGCATGCGCGGCGTCGACGTGCGGGTGATCATCCCGATGGAAGGCAACCATGGGGATGATCACCCGCACGTCGACGCCGCGCCTGCGCGCCTCGACGAGTTCGTGGATGATGACGGCATCGGACAGGTAGGCGTTCTGCAGGTAGATGTAGCCGCGGGC
>JAAUYH010033495.1_pt1 | contig 25744 bp, 12 predicted proteins | sample 7278061 | NCBI WGS metagenome assembly JAAUYH01 (sample SAMN14350203, study PRJNA611818) | marine sediment metagenome | isolation source: surface marine sediment (0.6m) | place: French Polynesia: Moorea | collected 2018-08 | reverse complement strand
ATTAAGAAAAAAGCTGGCTATGCCTTTCTCTCCGGTCCAAGCTATGTGCAATTATGTTCAGTACTGCGTAGCATTTCGTTATGCAACTGTAAAATACTATACTCAACTAGAATCTACGAGAAAATTTTATATTCGGTTCAATAATAAGGCCTCGTAGTTTTTGTAGTTCTCCAAACCTTAGTTTGACCCACCCTGCAATGCTTAAAACCTTGTTCTTCTACTTATCTTGAACAATCCTGCAAGTTCATAGTTTCATAGCATCCCAAATAACCAATTTGCTTCCTACTTGACGCATAAAAGTGAGAAATCCATCGACAGATCTGTTTCGATTACGGTAAGCTGGACGACAATGGCTTGAGAAATGCATAGTCAGAAATCTGAAGATTGCGAGTCATCCTCATTAAGCAGCCCGGTGAAGAATCTAGAACGAGTACTCTTCGATAAATTTGTTAGAAATTTCTAGAGGACAAAAGGATAATCTGAGAATAGAGTATGTAATTGTTCTCATCTAGAGCTTTGCAAAGGTAATAGTTGTCTGGTGGTAACTACAGTATTGAATCGGAAAATAGAGACTGGAATTTAGAAATTATGCAAATGTAGTTGCTTCGAAAAAGAAGACAGTTTTTAGAGTCGACGATTTTCACTGGACCCTTTCTCCGCAAGTGTGTTTCTATGTGAGCATGATTGAAGGGATACCGAGCAGCAAAAGCGGTTCGATTTGATGTAGGCGTCGATTTTCCCAAACTATCGATGTCTGGCTGTTGAATGGCTCGGTAGACATGGCGTTGAGACGACCATCTACAATCCGAGGGTTTCATACGGTTCTACGAAGAATTCAGTGGGCCTGTTTCAATCTCCTCACAAGATTTTCTGCCCTGCAAGCAGACAAGTACAATGGGCTCGTTTTTCAATAGGAATGGAAAAATCAAGAAGCCTCTTGATAGATTCAAAGTAGTTTTTACATTCAAGGGATTTTGTGATGAGACCAAAACTAACTGTAAAACCGATGAAGTCGACCTAACACCAATAAGAACGGCTAGAACCTGGCTATTCGCAAAAGTCAATGGTAATTTCATTTTCGCGGAGGGTTGCTATTATGATGGACAAGGAAATTTGACATTAGTTTTAGGTCCATACGATACTGTGGAAGAAGCTGAATTAGTGCGTAATGGCATTCAAAATTCATTATGTAACGGTGGGGTTGTAGAGACTGATATTCAAACAGCGTAAATTCGAGAAATGTTTACATCAGCAAAAGCACTGACAATATAATTTCTATTACGAAGAATTTGATATCCAATCCTCTCTGATTTCGAGGACATTTATTCACAATGTGATTTTTATTGATAAGCGTATCGTTTCTGTAAGTTACGATTTTTTATCCTCCTTGTCATATCTTGTAGAGAAGCTGCCGATGAGAATAACTCGTTCCGATTGTGAGTTTGTTCGTGTTGCACATTCGAATGGTTTGTCCCTTACACAAGTCTGCTAACTTTCTCCCTGACACGCACACGCAAACAGTGATCTGGTTTTTTGCTGACGCATCATCCACCTCCGTAGCATTCGTGTTGAAACAAATAACCGTACAGTTTGAATTGCTTGGTACCACCTACAGCATTACTGTATTTTGTAGAAACTTTCGAGGATAACAAGAATGCCCAGAACATATTTGTTTGAGATGCTGACTGCTTTTGCCACCTTTCATAGTTCACACAATAACATCTATAAGTGAAAACTGCAGCATTCTTATTGTCATAATTTAGAATCAGGAGATCACAAACAATGCTAGAGATTATTGGTGAAGGGTAGCCCAAATCTGTCGAAAGTTCTAAAGGGTTATAAGGACCTAAATCATCATAACCAGACAGTCTGTCAAATCAACTAAAATTTTACAATAAGGAATTCAACGCGATCGTGTTCTCACATTTCTAGGGTACATACCGCCATCAGTACAAAACGTAGGACTCGTTAACGAGAAACACACAAGAACGAGCTACTGGTACTTTGATCGCAATAGAATTGCCTCGACTATCAACTATGCGCTCACTTTGTTCAACATGTACAAGTGACTTCATCGAATTCTACGAGAAGCGTGTCTACTATCTCTGCTCATCTTGTGCGGAAAGCAAAACCATCGATTTATAAACATCCGCACTGTACTAGGAGTGATAATAGATACAATGGAATCATTCCTAGCGGCTCAGGTCACATTTTGTCCACAAGAACAGGACTGGGAACCCATGCTACCGACAGAATGCTTCGAATTTGGGGCATGGAAGAAAGTTGCACACGCTCTTCGCAATCAGTTATCTCTCTACTGGGCGAGCCAGGAGGAATTATATAGCCAGCTCGCTAGAACTTCCGCGACCCATGAACCTCAAAAATTGACGTCAAACCGCAGTCTGGTAATGCTGTACATGGCTGTCCTGATCTCAATGTAGTAGAATTGAATGCAGTCGATGTTACAGCACACAACGATGAAAAGAAATACCAAGAAATGAGTGGACTCTCACAGCATAGTCACATGTTGTACTAACTGCCTCAGGCAATCGCCCAAAGTGTTCCACCACCGTGTTCGCATACTCGCAATCGAAGTCTCCAGTTGCGAGCACATTGGTATCATTTGCAGACAAGCATTCTTCGACGTCAAGCTTGATAAGATCCTTACATTTTCATCGGTCGGCTATCGAAGATTCTCAAGTTCACCAAAATTTCCTGAGCGTGCAAAAACATTCTGATCAAGGCAATAATCAAAGCAATCTGTAAATAGTATGGGTCCCAGTTCTGTTCACGCCAACTCGTGGTGACCCACTCGGCTAGGAATGGTCAAGCCGTTCCAATTCCATTCTTGGCACACCGTGCCGTGATGTAGCGTTGTTTTCTATCTCGGGTTAGCAGGCAATACGGCATTTTAAATGCCCGCACTCTAACAGAGCACTTGATGGAAGAACATTGTACCGATATGCAGGTGATCAAGCAGCATCACTTTCAGCATTTCGCCAAAAGCCGGTGATCTCGGAGTAACAACAAACTGCCACCGGCTGTTACAGGTGTAGCAGGTATTACTGTATGTCTGATCACCAATTCAGTCCTCATCCTAATTGAAAGGGTAAGAACTGATCGAGTCATCGAATTGAAACGAAGTCGGTAGAAATGGTCGACCGACCAGTTGACATGCATTCAAAACAATTCAAGACCAATGTTCTACGTTCCAATGTTCAACGTCAAGCTCCTCGCGAAAAATAAAAATAATCCTTGAAACCATCTTCTGAATCGAACACAACATACCTGCAGTTGCCCTTCTATACAATTGTCCTCACAATGCATCATTGCAGTTTGTTGCTTTGTCACAAACCATTCCCTCACCTCGACTTCCATTCTCTTAACGGCGGTCGCTGTTCTCTTCAACGAAGACAACAACCACACATAAGAGCCACCCACTTTGGCATTCACTAGGTTGTTCATCTTCACGTCCCAGATACTCATCGTTATCCACATCCTGGGCATCCTTGGTTTGTTCACAACCTAGTTTCGAGTATTAATCCTGCCAATGTCCTGGGCAGGTGCTCCTCACCATCCATCAGGTGCTACACATGCTGCGAAGTAGCACCTCGGAAGAAACGGTGACGTCTCTAGAATCGAAACCAGGACATCACTTGACGACGAAATTAGTAGTGTGTGTAGCAGCTGATGGCGGCAACGTTGTCAAGGATGTTGTAAGGGTTCGCAAGGGAAAACGAGTAAAAATCCACAAAATCTGAAATCGTCGCTAGAAATACGACATAGGTGAGAGGGTCATCTGGAGGGATGAGTGCACTATTTCATGCACAAGGACATGAAGCGCCGAGTACGTGAAATATCCCACTTGCTCATCCAAAACAACCCGAGTGCCTAAGCCGCATCCTGCTTGTCAACCAGGAGACAGAGCAGATTTGTGCGTTAGGCAACCTCTACATGTTTACTAATTAATTCCTAAGTAATAGGCTTTTTTTACATACTTTCACCGTCGCCAGCGCTCCTGCAACGTCCAACCTGAAGTCGTTGTGTTTGATAGCGAGGATGATGAATTCGTGCCAGGATCGACCGAAACTACCGATGTGATTATGCCTTATGGCGAATATTTATTGAAACATGCCTGCTTCGTGCACTGTCTGAAGTGCATTGGACTTGTTTCCTCAATCATTGTCTAGGGGTGATAAAGAAGCATATTACTGGTACTTTCCAATACTACAGGGTATCTAAATCTTTTGGAAAATACAGTAATGGCCCAAACACAACCACTATACTGTACCACCCTCTAAAGTATCGTAGTCGAATAACATCAAAACGTTCCCTCCCTAACACTGTATTCGTTGACATGGGCAATGCCTAACATTCGAACGATGAAATTCTTGTGATCGGGAAATAGCTGAAGGATGCAAGTTCATTTTCATCACTCTCTTAACAGCTACTGAATCAAGATGAAATAGATTGCGATATTTAGCTCCCATTCACCCCAATCATGGGAACAATAGGGCCTACTTCACCGGAGAACAGCAGTATAAGTGTCCAGGGTGTTGAGCTGTAATTGACGTACTGTACAGTACTCCATCTTTCATTCCTGCTCGAAAAACAACAACCCTTCTATTAACAGTACCTCAGTGTTGTCAACACTGCGAATACAGAGTTTATGTTACGAAGAACCAAATTTGCTGTTTCCAGTTTACTGACCCAAGTAGGTGAAGGACAGCCTGCCATAAATCTTAACCGGAAGCTACAAATCGCGGCTGAATTTCCCGTTAAATAAGGAGAACAACAGTAAATCTTAGGTGCAATTGCTGTTTGCCATTTGAGTTACCCAGAATTGCGTTTCGCACGTAGTGCCATCTCCGCATAGCTCAACTCTGAGCGAATCAAGGGTATTGATGTTCATAAACAGTGAATCTCCACTGTCGATATCAATAGCTCACGTTACTTGTCGAAGATACGAACGAATTCAACATTCAAGTACCATCACTACCACTACTTTCTGCAACAGTTCAGTTAGCTCGTCTAATACACCACACCACCGCGATTCAGTGGTGTTCGCATAGTTGGCAAAAAGAGTCAGATGATGATAGTATGCGTAGCGATTCTGACGAGCTGCATTTGAAGTTCCTATTTGCGAGAAACGGATGCATGACTTGTTAAAAATTTGTTTACAACAACACATTGCAACGATGCAGAGGGTTCTTCAATTGCGCAAGGTAACCAGCTCGCACAAATCACCTTTTCTGGTCAACTGTGTCCAGTACAAGAGGGGGTGACGAAATTCTAGATCACCATAGTTCGATTACATTCTGTGAACAGCAAATTGTTTGACCTTTAACTAATTTTTCGGGATTGCTGCAGAGAAGCACACATGAAAGCGCTGAAGAAATCGAGCTTCATCGATCTCAGAAAATCTTTTAACACTGCCGAGAGTATGCAGTGATCTACATAAAGTATTGAGTCCTTCTGTAGCAATCGTTTTCGTCTACTCAGTCTACAGAGTAGCACACTGACTCAATTATTTCATTGTCAAAATATCGAACATTTTTGTACAGGAGAATTGGCTGTTCTGCCACAAACCAATTATTTCTGAAGTAGATCTGTATTCACTTGGCTGTCGTAGAAGTTCACAATCGCACACAAAAAATTTTCATCACCACTTTGCACAGGGTCTTCCTCACTAACGAGCGAGCATCAATATGAGACATGAAAAATTTTCTCGGGTTGATAACGCTCATTTTCTTGAACGCTTTCATCTGAGCTTCTCTGTCGAAATCCCTAAATAATAATTAAATTTCGATCGGTTTAGTGGATAGGGTTGTACTCTAAACATAGTGTTCTAGAATTTTGGGAAACCTAAGAAGAATAGCATAATGAGTGCATGATTCGACGGTAGATTATGGTTCGAGTTCAATGATTTCGCCACTTCCTTTTGCAATGCATGCTGACATGCCCAAATGAGCCCGTTCAGCAGGCTATAGCGTTCGTTCGATACGTTATCACTCATCCCCAACTCGAAGCATTCCTTCGGGATCACAGGCTTCCAGTCCGGTTCATCCCGCGGGCCGGCAACAAGCCACTCTGCTAGGAATGTTCTCACCGTCTCCATTACCACGCCCAATGACCCCGGACCTTCTAAAACCTCATCATCGAAGTGCTGTGCAAATTTTGCACAGTAATCGAAGATACATTCGGGGCGCGGTTGCACTTGATACAATCGAGTCGTGGTTCTGTGCAGCATCAAACCCTCGAATCCTCTAGAGCACAACGACTCTTCGATGTCGTGATGCGCGGACGCTTGCAGTACTCGCCAGTTCGTCGCCTCTTCCCACAATGCTACCAACTGCATTTGATACGGGAAGATGGGGATCTGCCACAACGCAGAGTCCAACATGTCTAGAATAAGTGATGCATCTGGCAAGTGTGTGTTCAACTGTTTCAACAGTAGTTCGACCGCATCACGAAGTATTTTGTTCGTAGGAAGACGATAACGTTCGTAATAGAGCCGTATCGCCCGTAGTTTCTCAACACCCAGGTGTTTCGCGAGCAACACCGAGTGCACGAGGCCCACCGCGGCATTCTGTCGATTTCCTCCAGAGGAACCTTCTTCACTCAACGGATAAGAACTTACGAGGCTGTCGAATTCGAAGGAATACACGTCCACGGTGGAAGTGTTGAGTAAGTAGTAGCCACGAATGCTTGTCCCGTACGCTGTGCTCATCGCCTCCCTCAAGTCAGTCTTAAACAACTCGCCCAGACCGGCGATGCTTAGCAATTTAGGATTACCGCCCACACCAGCGGTGTTCCATGTCACGGCCTGAAGAGCGCGATGAAAATCGTACAGCTTGCTCGAGAAAAAAGAAGCCAACATTTCAGTGCCACGCAATGATTCGATGTCACCCATAGAATTGTACTTCGCCACGCTCCAACTGTCGCTCATTCCGCACAGGAACGCACCGCACCAGCGCACGGTACACAGTTTCGCCTGGCCGGCCACCAGCCACCCACTAGGCCGAAACTGACCACTTGTCATTCCGTGCCACATTTTCTTCAAAGATGGAAACACGTTCACATCGTTCCCACTCAGTTCATTATCCACCACGGTATTGTTTACCAGCACTTCATCGTCAACATCAAGGCTATGCTTCTCGTTGTCCTTGTCGGTACCAGGCAATGCATGCGTGCATTGCGCACCATGCTTGCACCATCGCACAAATGCGTCCAACTGCGCCATACCCATGAATGTTCGCGTTAGTTGGAGCAGATTGAATATCAAAGCCGCCAACGCCGCGCCCAACTCCTTGCTGTCGTCGACGCGCCGCTGCGCCTCCGCGTACGCGGCGACGTACAAGATGGGGAATACTGACAGTATGAGATGAACGAATGCGAGTCGGCGAGTGCGACGAATCGTGCGCCATTTCGCAGGATGAAATCGAAGTTACCCGTCATCGCCCACGGAAGAAATGCGAAGAAGTAGGCACCCAGCACGAAGGAAGTGTTTTCTGCCATGTTTGCTAGTTTGTCCGTCGGATCTACTGCCATGTTGAACGTGAAGAATACAAAGTGCGAGGTAATATGAAGAGTTGTGTTTAGAGACGATAGTGCAGTAAGAGATTTATCTTCTATGCGGAATCTTTCGGAGATACTAAATTCACAAAGGAATTAAATTTTCCAGAAGATTAATTCACACAGCAGTTCCTTATACAAACTCGGCTCAGGTGGGCAAACGAATATTAATTTACATCAGAGCGGATAGAATTTGTATGTAAACATGCGACGTGGTGAAAATTTCACGAAAGTAGAATATGAACAACAATCTTCAATTACTTCTTTCGTTACTCAATTAGCACATGAGCCAGTCATCTATCTTTCTTGGTTCTATGAAAACATGAATTGTTCTATTTTATTTGAAACACAGTCATTATTTCTAAATATAAAGAACGGATATGTCGCTTATGGCTCTAAAACTCTTTTATTTGTAAAAATAGAAATGTTACATGCAGAATACATGGTTTGCCGTCGCTTTGCTTGAGACTTTCCTTTTGTTATATTCGACAAAATGAAAAATATAAATTATTGTTGGAATATTCCATTTGATTTTAAATGTGCGCTTGTTCGATAATAATAAGTCGACGTACGCTACACGAAAAAAACAAATAATAAGTTACAAATAACATAATTACGAAATAACCTCTCGTATTAAATATGAGGATGTCTCGAGGCTTAGATTAATTTCTCTAGTGGATAGTACCAACTATAAATTTTTATCGCAGTACATTTGTAGATTTTAATAAGGCCGTCTGGCGCATCTTTCATCAGCATAAATTACTACAAATCTACTCGTTACTCAAGCATGTGATCATATACTAATCAGAGTTAACCAACATCGAAGAATATGTCTTGCCATCCATCAAACTTTCAGGTTGTTTGCACTAGTTCCTGGTATGCTGACTTTAGGTACCGGTTGAAGAAACTTTCTAATTACGAGAATTCATCCACCGGTGAGATAAAATTTTACAGCTATGAAATTTATTACCTGGAGTACCTCAAAATTAAAAAGAAATGGAATTCAATCTAGATTTCTATTCATATAATAAGGCCACTAACAAGTTCGGTAGCAAATTGTCCCACTAGTCCTTGAAAACATGTCGGTAATCCCTGTAAAGTGATAGCAATCTCCGTTCATGACCGATCTTTCGAATATAAAGCAAAGGTTATCAAAACATAATGATCCCCAGTTCAAATTAGTGAAACTATTATTTACGATCAACTGTGTATTCTGTCAGAGTCAAACAATTCTTTTTACCTTTCGAGAACCTTGACGATATTCACGATTTTCGAATGTCTTTCTTACTTGAATCGTATTACTTTTCCTTTTATAATTCTATCGTTTTAAGCACGATCTTCGGATTTCATGCAATGTTTCCTGAATCCATCAAATTTGCGTCGCCAGGAAACAAAACATTCTTTTCTTACTTTTCATACGTCAAACTTCGTTTTCATAGAAATTTCAGTACAATGAAAATCTAATTCGAAGTAAAAAATGAAAATTTTTAATCTTATCGTGTAGACAAGTTCTATTGTTGTTGTTCTGAATTGTTAATAATGCTTTTGAGACAAAGCAGACCCTCTCAAAATTACGGTAGGGGACATAATTATATCAATTTTTGGATAGGATACAAAATGCGTAACAAAACCTATTTGCCTATGAGAAAATACTCCATAATAGAGTTCTGAGATGTTTGAGTCTATGCAAATTCTTCTGACCTAACAGGTCACAATTTTTAAAATTAGCAGGGTTCATCATTTTCACTGATCACTTCCAGCTCGTCATTGAATACTCAAAATATTTTCAAGTCCTTGAAGCCCAATTTCTTTAGCGCTTTCATCTGGGCAATTCTACTAAAAACCCTAAAAATACGTTAATTTACGTCCAGTTCTATAAGTACAAATTTTACTCCAACAAAAAGTTGACATAATTATGTCTATTTCAATAATCGACTTTATTTATTGTATTGCCTTTATTTTTGCTAGTATAGTAAGATATTTCATTTATTGCTCTGCCCATAATTTAAAAAATTATTACTTATATCTACGAATTATTCGAGGTTAGCAATAAACCATCTTTCTAGTCACGAAGTGTTTCGGAAAACGGTAATCTCATGTATACTGGGTAACCACCGATGGTTTGAAAACTTATTATCCAAGAGATATGTATCAGAAAGCACTCTCTTTTGTCATCGTATGTCTTACTGATGAATATTATAAGGCAAAATCATTGGCTACGTTTTGAATGTTTTGTATTGTATTTATTTCATCCTACGTGTGTTTGTATTCCAAAATCGAGAGTTGCATTATTTGTCAATCGATAAAAAATTAAGCTTTTGAAAAGGCACAGACTAATTGAAGCACATGGGCTGCCCATCGGAATTTTTTAGGTACAATAGATTGAAAGATATGTCTGTAAGAATAGAACAACGAAAGGAAATCGAAGAAGTATTTTTAACTCTAAGTTCTTTGTCTTCCCGTTCCTCACAGACTTCTATCGCCGCCGAATACGACAAATACTTTACGCATCACAAGTCTCTACAACTGATAAATGACAACATCGGAGCCAACGATGTTGATATCTCATGGAACCGCACTTGTAAATTAAGATAATTGGCATTGTGTTTAGTACGAGCTTAGAATATTTATTTGAGCGGTATTCAATTTTCAGCGGCTATTTCAGTCAGAACGTATCGAAATGGGCGTGAGACAATACTTCCGGAACTAGAATTTAGAGTAGCAAGACAAGATAAAATGAAGAGAGGAAATATATACTCCCCCCGTATGGCAATAAATGCTCAGTTTCCTTTGCTCAGGTGCATGAGGATCAGTAATCCTAGAAATTCCTTTTGTTGGGCTACAGCCTTGATTTTCGCTCTCTACGCAGTTAAAATGATTGATTAGTGAGAATATGTACCGACCATTCCAATAGGCATTCTCTTCGGTATAGTTGTGAAATTACTTAATCGCGATAAATCCGGAATAACAATAAGTTCTTAGCAATTGAATGGCAAATCCAAGTTTTCTATTATCAGACATTTTTTCTCGAACAAATAGAAAACCCATCCGAACGTTTGTTTCCGGACAGATGGAGTATTTTACGCTGGAAGTGCCTATCGAGTAAAATTGTGACAGCAGTTAGCCGCAGACCAGTAGACAACAGATGAATGACAGGGCTCGACAAGCTACTGTATCAGCGCGTTGGTGCGCTAATTCATGCCCACTGTTCCCAGTTAATTGCTTCGCGTCGATCAACCAAACATTACCAGCAATAACCGCACGTGAATATCATACATGCTCAAATCAACATAAGGTCGCGAAGCGATTCAAAATCGTTCAGCTAACATTGAAATCTATGGCCGAATTGATCGCCTTCGCTGCTTTAACGATTTTCACCCTAGGTGTTGACACTCTGAACGAACTTGTTCGATTCTGTGCATGTTTGGTCAGTTTTTTAGGTTAATGTTGTGCAAGAGCTCGTTACTTGATTTTAGAATCAATTCCAGTCCTTCATTCGCATTACTTGTGCAATGAAGTCAACCTCAGTATTCTTAAATTCACCCCCACATTTTCTTTACCGACAAAATAGCTTCAAGTAACCGTTTTGCCTGTTTCACTTCGGAATCCCCTTGCCATTTGTTAATCGTTTATGAATGTTCTTCAAGTCAACACCGCACGAGGCCAGCACCTGTTCCACTTCAAATTTGCAAACGAGCAAGTCAAAAGCGGGCCATCCTAGCCATGTGTGAGTCGTTCCTGTGTTTCCCAAATTTCCATCTTGCTCGCACGCAACGGACTTACTTCTATCATCTGTCCTTCCAGGTTTACCATGATTATTGTTTGCCTATACTTCACTTAACCACAAAACTTATCGTCATATCCCTTCATAAAACCCATAGCCGCGTCAACCCAGTCTTGCCATAAAAAGTATGCATCATTACTATCGTTTTTCAACGTCAAAAACACCTTTCGCGGTTCCCAATCAACTCTAGTGGTCAGCGAGATCTCTTGTGGTGCCAAAGCCGACTCTACACATCTAATTCGTACAGAAACATCCAAATCCCGATGTAATGTCTGTTCTTGTTCGCTCTCTTGGTTTTCTAGAGCACTATTTTCCCCATCGTCACTAGTATCCTCACACAAAGTTGGAAACCCCAAAAGAACTACATGATGAGCGCATGATTCGATGGTAACTTTCTATCCGTCCTCAACGACTTCGCCACTTCCTTTTGTAATGCATGCTGACACCCCCAAATGAGCCAGTTAAGTCAGCCATAACGCTCGTTCGATACGTTATCGCTCACCCTGAATTCGAAATATTCATTTGGTATCGTAGGCTTCCAATCCGGTTCATCCCATGGACCAGCAACAAGCCACTCAGCTAGGAATGTTCTCACTGTCTCCATTACCACGCCGAACGAGCCCGGACCTTCGAACACCTTATCACCGAAATCCAGTGCAAAATTCGCACAGTAATCGAAGATACATCTGGGGCGAGGTTGCACCAGGTGCAACCTACGAGGTGCATTGCACCTCGTACAATCGAGTCGTGGTTCAGTAGAGCATCGAATCCTCCAATCCTCTAGAGCACAACGACTCTTCGATGTCGTGATGCGCGGACGCTTGCAGTACTCGCCAATTCGTCGCCTCATCTCACGGTGCAATCATCCGCGTTTGATACGGGAAGATGGGGATCCGCGAGAACTTGGAGTTGAACATGTCCCGAAATCGTAAATCGTTCGGCAATCGCGCGTTCAACTGCTTGGGCAGTAATTTGACAGCATCACGGACTATTTTGTAGTAGGAAGACCATAACATTCGTAATAGAGTTGTATCGCCCGTAGTTTCTCAACACCAAGGTCCCGATTTCCATCGCAGAAACCCTCGTCACTCAACGAAAAAGAACTCACAAGGCTGTCGAATTCGAAGGAGTATGCGTCCACAGCGGAGGCGCTGAGTAGACAGTAGGCGCGAATGCACATCCCGTACACCGTGCTCATCACCCCCGTCAAATCAGCCCTTAACAGTTTGCCCAGGTCGGCAATGTTTAGCAATACAGAATCGTCGCCCTCACCGTTGATATTCCATGTGACGACCTGCAGAACGCGATGAAAATCGTACAGCTTGCTGGAGAAAAAAGCAGCCGATATTTCCGCGGCACTCTATAGTTCGGTGCCGCCCACAGAATGGTACTTCGCCATGCTTCAGTTGTAACCTATTCCGCACGGGAACGCGCCGCACCAGCGCACTCTGCATAGTTTCGCCTGGTTGATGAACTAGGCCGAAACTGAGCGTTTCTTATCCCGTGCCACATTTTCTTCCACGATAGGAACACCGTCACATCGCTGCGGCCCGATTCGTTGTCCACCACGGTGTTGTTCATCAGCACTTCATCGTCCACATTGTTCACATTAACATTACGCCACCCGTTGTCCTCCCAGTGGCAAACACACATACACTCCATACCATGCCTGCAACATCGCACGAATGCGTCCAACTGCAACATGCCCAAGAACATTCGCAAGGGTTCTGGAACAGGTTGAACATCAACGCCGCCAGCGCCGTGCCCAATTCCGTGCTGCCGTCGACGCACCGCTGCGCCTCCGCGTACGCCGCGACGTACGTGATGGGGAATACCGACGATACGAGATAGATGCAAGTGAGTCCACGTGTGCGGCGAATCGTGTGCCATTTCGCCGAGATGAAATCAATGTTACTCATCATGGCCACGGAAAAAATGAGAAAAAGTAGGCGCCAAAACGAAGACGATTTTATCCGCCCAGCTCGCGAGCTTGTCCGTCGGGTCTACTGCCATGCTGAACGTGAAGAATAGCAGGTCCGAGACAATGTGGGGAGATTTGCGTAGCAACGGTGAAATATTGTAGAAACGTGTACCCGTCTACATGAAATTAGTGTCCGTAGAAATGTTGAAACCTATTAGTTGAGTATGAGGGCCTAATGAGGCTGTCTGGGATTCAGATAGAGCTGATTAAATATGAATCATTTAGAACCCTCTCGTGAATAGTGCTCGTAAGATTCTCATTCTTTGGATTCATACGAAGCGTGTTCGAAAGGAAATGCTCCTGCGCCTACTCTTTCAGAAGTTGTAGCATAAATAAAAGCCCGCGTCGTGCAACAGATTTTACTGTAGAATGGAGAAGCAGTGCCAGAACATGTGCTGCTGCTATCAGAGGATTTCGCAATGGTTGGAAGTATGAAGTTGGATGGTTTTTGCGCAAAATTAGTTTAAAATTTAGAACCAGGGAACAGGTAAACAAAGATTAGCCGTCACGCGAACTATCGCTTGATAAATAGCAGGTAGAGTGTCCGGACATTACCGCTAGTACTATCACCCCCAAGAAATTTGAAAACAATAATAAGTGAGTCGAGAGCGCGCGTAGCGAGTTGCTATTACGCAGCATTTCCGAAACCGTTTGCTCGGTTTCAGGTTAATCAGCATGGTCGAGCCTACCCAAAATACGGTGCTATACGAATGTCCGTGCAGCAAAGGTGAGAAACATGAACTTGTACGGGTTCTCTTCTACATTTCAATATCGGTACAGGAAAGAGCCTAAATTAGACTACAGCGCAACGAAATCTGCACCAACGCAACTGAACATGGCATGGGAGCAATCTGCTGGGATAGATAGGGTAGTACAGAGTTTCAGACAACTAATAAGGCATCGACTTATCATAAAATTTTATTAGAATAATCAGGTAAATGATGAGGTTTGCTTTTTCTTCTCTATCCTCGTAGCAATATCTACTGCTTATTGAACAGGTTTACGATTCTGTATGAAACTAATGCTTTCACTAGCTCGTATGTGTCTCCTTTAATGTACTTATTCAGACTCAAAATCCTCCGAAAAGCGTTAAAGAATGAAGAGAAATTTTCGCAGCGATTAACTGGATTACAAAAAGCCTCTTCTAATAAAGTTTTACAAAAAAATTAATGTTTCTATTCTAGTTGCCTGACGCTCTGTTCTAACCCCACTTGCCGCACAGAATGCTCCTTTCAAGTCCAGTTGCGATTGAACAGGCCTCCAACAAAAAATGGATCGATTTAACCCATGTGAATCCTCCGCTTTTTAGTTTCCCATCTTCAACACGACCCAGATATACCGCTTAAGCATTGATACTCATGTTGACAACGAACAGTCACCCACAATTTTTCGTATTGCGTGCTCATTCAACGCACTTCTGTACATTTAGTTTGACCGGACCAATCATCAATATAACAGTTCCACAACTGCAGAACATGTCGAACTGGTTCAACTTGAAAATTCGGATCTTGTTCATCTCAATGCTACGAACATACGGGGTCTATCTATTTGTCTTTGAACTTTTATCTCACGACAAAAGTTTCCGTAATCAGATAAACCCGTGCTACTGAACTAAATTTACAAGCGTCCCGTTGTTCTAAACTATTGTTACCCTGGAGTTCATCCATCAAGGAAAAATCTAACCAGCTATTGTTTGCAACTCACGCGTCAGTTCCTATTTTTGTTAGCTTTTGATCCGAAATTTAGAGTTCCTCATATGTATAGGTTGATAAATAAAAGGCTGTTTTGTGGAACGAGCGGCTTGAATTTTGCATTTTCCGCCCTCTCGGTCGGAGCGTTGGTCCATCTTCTGTGAAACTTGAAGCAAGTAATGTACATGTCGAGATCGAAAAGGAAGGTTTATAACAAAATTGGATTGTGCAGGTGGTGCTGATGCAGTTGAGATTGAAACGCTAAGTAGGAGTCCTGTACACAACTATTCGAAACGTTGATAACGCCGATGCACCTGTCATCGCTACTAACGAATTAACTCTGACCGCACAGCATCGACGCACACAAAACTGATCGGATCGGCTGCAGTACCCTTTCGCATTCATTTCGTACAAGTGCCGCGTCGCTTGATGTGCGAATGGGTTCAGGGGGTGTCACCCCCATGTATAATTAACAACGTCAGAAATTGTCAGCGACCAATTCTTACGTCACTGGGTCGACCTTGCTCGAGTACTACGGTACAGCACCGGTACACGGCCTCCCGAAAGTGCTGCTGACGACGACGACAAATTTGGTGGTCGGTTACCAGGCTAACGGCAAGACAATTGGTCAAGTGCGGAATATGGAGTCCTGTACCGTAGTTAATTCCCGCACTCATCTGGGAATGTTTACACCGTACAGTAGACCCTGAAAATAGGATTCGGGTTGGACATAAATTTACAGTATTTGTCACTAAATCACAAGATCGGAGAATTAATTAGTAGCAAGCATTGCTAGCTAGACCTCAATTTCATGAGTCTATTTGCAAGTCAAAAAGAGAGGACTGCCTACAGTACCGGTACAATACCGGACTGCGAACTAGATGAGCACACTTACAGTAATACTGTACTTGTCAACCGCTGCGTCACACACCCCGATTCAGCGGGCTTGGCTGGCGAAACGCGGCGCACGAGAAAGGGGAAGAAAGGTGTGGATTAGTTCAATACCGACGAAAATGATACAGTAGTAGTTTAAAAGGGAATGAATTCACGCCGTTCTTCTCGGTGATTGCACGAAGCAAAGGGTCATTTCAATCTCGTTCGCCAGATATGGTTGCCTACTGCGATCTAGCTTGCGATCATTTAAATAACACATCCATTCGCAGCATTACGAAACCCATGGAAGTCGTAGACCCATGGGCAGATGATGCAGGCAACGCGTCCGCAGGAGTTTTGACCAAGTGATTTAAGGAGGCCATGTCCACAACGAAGATGCGGTAGTGAGAACGCCCAGCATCAACCGTGTAAAGCATACCGAGAATTTGAGATTATTGCACCACCCTCAATCGAAGAACACCTGGAATGCGAAATTACATATGGACAGAAATGCAAGAAGAAAATGCGACAATCAACGAGTGAAAACTAGACTCATTATTAATTCTATGACGGTATCGTGCAAGCTTGAAGAGATGCCGGGCTTGGCATCCATGACATTTGTACAGTATATATACCTCGATCAATCAAGGAACCAAGCAAAACATCGTTAAATACTGTGCTATGGGACATACGGACTGCTACGAAAACAGGCTCCATTCCTAGCAAACTGATCAATTCTAGTATATTCGCCCGGGAATGCGAGCCATTGCGTATTAAGCTTGGCAGTGGCATCTTCAATTGTGGATTTTAGGGAATTCGGCTGACTTGATCCTCGAGGTGGTGGTGAAATGTGAGGAGGTAGAGCAGTAATGGAACAGTGGCGACTTTTCGATTCTGGTTGGAATTATATGAGAATAAAAATAGTTGAGAAGAGAAATCAACATCTATGAGTGCTATTTTCGTGTGCTTCCCAATCGTATCGTGCTGGGGTGGCACTCTCCAAAAATCGAAATGATCCGAGTCGAAAGGAATTGGATCTAAATCGATCGAGGCGGCCAGACGAATTCCGACGGAGCGAAATGATAGGGCTGATTAAACGTGTGGTGTAGTACGGCTACAACGCGTGGGTGTCCCGCTGGTGCTGAGTAGTAGTCCAGGGGGAGTAGTGAATAAGGCGAAAAGCGCCAGAATGAAGAATAATGAAAATACAAGGAAAGAGAGCATTAAAATGAAAATGAAATATGCAAGGTTATTAATAGCATGCACTATCAGTACCTGAAACAAGATCTTTGGTAATATTTGAGAGATGATGACGAAGATTCGAAAAATATCGGCTAACCGCACCGCACTGCACCGTGCTGGTGCGCTGTGGTCGCGTAGTGGACGAACCTAAATGCACGGCTATCGCACGCGAATAGTTCGTGAGAATTTCGAACACGTTGCAGGTGCGTCTCATTTATTCAGTGGACACGCGAATTTTGTGCATTGTAGATACGTGACCAACACACATCAACCCACTGTACTCTCCGTACCACCGCGACTTTCCTACTTAAACACCACTTCGTCCTGGTGAAGTTGCCAACCTCACCACCGCACTTGCCACTTCTACCGGACAACTACCTTCACTCCCTCTCGCACCACCAACAACTCACCCACCCACCATGCATACGCAATACCGCCGCGACACCATTGCCTTTGAGCGCACTCTTTATCGTGACCGTCGACTCGAGGTCACCCCGTCGATTGTGGTCATCGAGGGCGCATTCGCTTTGCCATTCACTCGACCGCAGATTATTCGTGTCGACGAAATTGAACGGGTGCGACGGACGGAGTGCAAGTCTTCGGGATGGCGCTCGAAGTTGCGCTCCAAGAAAAAGAACCGTGTGGTGCTGGACCTGCGTGGGGGCCGCGGGAAACGCGGTATTGTCGCGGATAAGCCTGCCGACGCCTACCGAGCGCTCACCTCTGTCGTCAATTAGTGTAGTTAGCGCATACGTCACTCTCTACCTCACCTGTACATACGCCCTACATGAACAGTAAACTGAACAATTAGCATTGATCGCACACAGTGGCATTCGCGTGCAAGTCAGTTCAATCAGCACAACCTCACTCCATCACCGCGCGAGATACATCACAGCAACCGTCATGGTACGCAAATTAGGGCCGTTCAAAATTCAACGCGCACCTCCTCGACGTCGCACCCTAGTGCTTGCAGGAGGAGTTGGTTACAGTGGTGCCGCTCCTTATTTTCTGCGTCGACAGGTGATTACAGCTTTATCGTCGCTCGATACGTTCTTCGCGCGGCGCGAGGATTTAGAGGAGCGGCTGAATGCAAGGCCCACTACTGCGAGCTCAGAATGCAACGAGCAATTAGGCCGGTGCGACGTCGGTGCTCTGTCGAGTCCAACGAACATGTGTGAACTCGTGTGTCTGGATTCCACACCCCGTTTTCCATTTCATACACACGCCCCACACGGAGCGCGGGCGACGACCTGCCAATCAGCTCCTTATCGCGACGCATCGTCCTAACTGCAATCAAATTCACCCGACGACGTTCTCGCCACGTGCGCTACGACTCCCTCGCAACCTCTCTCTCCTCTCTCCGTCTCTTGGCGCCCAACTGCCCGCTGGGGCGTGCTGGCACAATCGTTCCGCTCCATGGGCGCGACGCGTTTCTCCCCGGAATTGCGAGTGCTCGCGCGCGGGATACACCAATTTCGTGCCGAAATGACACACTGGCCAGCGCCCGCGCCGCGGCCTCGCCGTTGCAGACAGGAATATGGCTAGGTCAACAGAGTTGCGCACTTTCCTTCCTTCGCACGCTACGCGTGTTGTCGCAAGTACGACAACCACGGCGTCGCATTGCTGGCCGTGTGTCAGGTGCACGTCACCGCATGGATATTGAACGTGCTTCGACGCGTATTGGACGCACTGGGTGGCGACTTGCAGCAATGCCGCGATAGTCATCGGTCGGCTATATGTTGCTTCCTTGCGCGAAACTCAGGCCAGTCGTACTCTTTTCAATGGTCCACGCAGGTTGCTCACCGATTTCTGCTATCTACAGTAAGGCGGCAGCTATGCGGCTACCTCGCGTTATCCTGAATGTTCCGTACGAAATTACATGGCGAGTTGTTGTACGTGAGCGTTTTGCGCTACACCTACAGCACGCTTATGCGTGCGGCGGGAAATGTGGGATTTCGGCAACCCTCACTTGCGGTCATGCGTTGTTACAGTAGGGTTCGCCGACCGCTCGATGAATTTCTGTATTTTCCTGGTGACACCGGAAGAGAAGGCACTTCGTTGCGAACGGTCAAGCTTTGATGAACAATGTTGCTGGGGGGTTTGAACGCCGTGTGGAATTAATACCGTAAAATATGCAGCCAGTTGTTTAGACCACACTATCGAGATTCAAGCAAATTGCTGACTCTACGACGTCGGAATGAAGCTCGGTACAGTATCAGCTCGTCGCTCTTCACCCTCGCATTTGCAATGAACTAGTCCACTCTTTCCAACAGCGCTGTCGGTTTCGTGGCCGAATTCGCTGCCGCCGACCGTTGAGGATTTAAAATCAATTAGAAATCAGCAAAGCACAAGTTTCATTCTATACAACCGCTTCTGTTTTTGTGCGTAATAGATTCTGTTACCGCGCACAAATGTAAACTAACTGTACAGAATGTCAGGACGTGACCACTTCCTGATAGTGTGTTCAGTACACACACTGTTCGCCGTACTCTCTCTCACCTAGCTCACTCGATTTCCCATACTTTTACTCTCTCCCTGATCGTATGCTTCAACGTTTTCCGACGCCTTCTCCACTTGTCCTATTTGTCTTGCACCTCTTTCGAACTAGAACTGGCCTCTGTCGACACAAGCATCCCTTCTATTTCCGGCAATACTTGGTGCACGTCATGTGGTATCTCCAGGATTTGCTCCATAGCCGCTCGTATACGTCTCGACAACTCCCAAGCACTGTCAATCATCGTACTTACTCTATCCGATGGCGTTTCCAGTTCACTTCGTACTGCCGCTTCTTTCTCGTACAGTTGAGCGTCGTAGGCGTGCACAAAGTCAATTGCGCCTCTAATCGAAGCTACCGTTATCTCTATCCGCCTCGATAGCTGTATTCCACCGAGCAGTTCCAAGTATTGGTTCCCCTTGTTGACGATATGCTGCACCATTCTACGGAGGTTCTGCATTTCTTTCAACACGTCTTCTTCCATGTTTTCGATTGCCTTCTGCTTACCTCAGCGGAAAGGTTCACTAGCTAGCCCCTAGAAGAAACCAGGAAATTTATGCTGGTCGAAGCCTGCAGTTGCGCAATCCATCGTACTTAACAATGTTTTCTTCCTCTTTTGCGTTTTTACTGTGTTCCTTACAGTATATTCTTGTTCCGATATCTTCTTACTCGAGTCCACGTTGAGAGTGGGATTCGAATACTGGATGTTATTCTCATGGTGCACAGTATTTGAACTGCAGTATCATATTTTCGAGTCATATGTAGAAACCAAGTCGGTGACGCCGGTCACTTGCACTACGATCGAGCCGACAAATATGCTTCAATCATGGCTTTTGTTTGGAATCACTCCACTGCGCCGGGATTCCACGGCGAATGAAGATAGAGATGGGGTGCAATTGAACAGCAGCGCTTGTTTCCCAATACGAGAAATTCAATCGATTCGGTCAAGATTGCAAGGAATCGGACAGTAAGAAGGAATAGAGGAAATCATTAACTGAATTATTATTAGTTTCAAGGTTACAATTTGAGTACATTTCCTAAATCCCGTGTCAGACATCAACTTCAGTACCAGTCATGGGCAAGATGACGGCGACTTTAGGCTCACTCAAAAAAGATTGGCTAGGCAGCAGAATGCACAGCATGCGTTGAACTAAATATCTGTTGTCATACCGGATTCTCGAAGTGTAAATACCAGCGTAAGGAATGTAAGAAGAATCAAATCCGCGTCGAAATGCCGACCGTGCGCATCAGAATGATCATTCCAATGCAATTCATCGTCTACGCTGCGATCGATCTACAAAGAATGCAGTCGTCTACACGGTTGCTTAGTGGATTCTTAGTTACTAGTTTGCTTCCCAGAAAGTTACGGCGTCACACCTAATGTTGTGTTCTTGCAACACCTCACTACCCAGTGTTAATTTCTACAACGACTGGGAAGAACAGAAAATTGAAGGGTCATTCACAGTGCTGGGAATCTACGTAGTATCATACCTGGGGAATAATTTATTCTACAGAATTTGCCATCAGAAGCAGTTACCCGATTATAAATTATTCATCTTTGGTTTGGTGTCAATGGATACGTTCCTCTTGTTTTCAATGATAGTAGAATAAGTAGATATTATTTATTCGAAATGAGTCACACGGTAACTTCATTACCGCGTCAATCTTTTCAACGCTCCACAGCTCAGAATTCATGGGAAGAAACATTTGCCTATCTAAATTGGCAGGTGTTAATGACAATCGGCGCTTACTCCTAGGCTGTAGTGCTGTGGAAGTTCATCTAACTTTTCCAAGATTGAAGACGTAAAATTTGTGAAAATTATTCAACAAGAGTCACGACTTGATTCAAAACAAATTAATTTTGTTGTGCCTTACAAACCAGGAATACACATCAACTCAAGATGAGGTCAAAAAATTAAAGTAAGAATATATTTAGAACTATTTGAATGAGGCTATTTATTCCACAGGCATGCATAAAGTCTCCAATAAATGAAGTTTCCGGATAAAAATATGATAGTAAGATACATTTTTGAATGTGTTCTCGAGAACAATTTAAATTCTTGAAGCCCTGTTTTACTACTTTTGGCTATGATCGTTTTCATTAACAGACAAGCCTTAGTGGAATGGCAAGATTCTTTAGGGTTCCTACTCAGAACTGTTAAATAATCATGTGAATTTAATGTGCAGACGTATCGATCTTCGATTAATTAGTTTACAATCTCCATTAATACCATGAACGTCATGTAAAATTGAACAACCTAAAATATTGGTCAGGCTCACAAAAATGAATTCTGTATTCTGTTCTTGATTGATTCCAAGGGCGTGTAATCGTCTATGTAGAATGAGATCTCATGATGCCGCATATCTTTCGAGAAAATATGAAACTGTTTATGAGGCGAATAAAATTTTTAACCCAGTCTGCTGAACAAATTCTTAACAGGTATGTTTTGGCCAAAAATATCTATGAACAGTTCAGAATGTGAAGAAGATGTGATCTTAACAGATTCTACTTCAAAGATCAATACTATCTTACTTCTCGAGAGATAGGATCTTGGCTTGTTTAGCTTTTGCATCAGCCATTGATATGCAAAACCATTTAGCAGCAGTATCAAATTGTTTATGTGTATACTATAGATTTGACAATCATAAAATCTGAAAAAAATATGGCAAAAAAATATTTCATGTTCGACCTACAAATTAGATCGATACAGGAATAATTAATAAATGAAGTAAATATAGATTTTTATCAGGTTTCAGTGAACCATACAATGTTTCATAAGCTCAAAGTTCAACGACATAGACCTTTTCAACGAAATCTAAAATTTTTGCATTTGAGTGTACTGTAGGTGGACATAATTCTAGAATACCCTAATCTAGAATTTGGTATAGGGAAAGAAGCTAGATAGGAAAGAAATACAGTGTTAGGCCGTTTTAAGCGCATCCAGTCCCACTCTAAAACTTGCAATACGGAGACATATCACGTTGTATTTTGTCTCAGATCTACTCTGGTACTTAAGGAAGAGTTCAGAAAATTTTTCGACCTCTCGCCAGCTCGTTTTGCTGTCCACTTCTATTAGAATTTTTTCGATCGAGCCCTATATTCTAGTTAAATTGCGTATGTTTTAGTCAAAACTGACGGTACTTTGGTTTAGGGTATTCTAGAATTATGTCCACCTACTGTACACTATCTATTCTTCTGTGCAAAATAAGACCGTCAGCTAGGACGAGAAGGTCATTCTTTCTATTTAATTATGGGAGCTATGAAGCAATAATAGAAGGGGCAACGCTACATTTCTTATATATAGTGCAACACTACCTGAAATAGGAAAAGCAGGAACCGACATAGTCGGACTACGTGAAGAGGTGTAAACAACGACCCAAGAACTAGTAAAGAACGAGTATAGGACTCCTCACGGGCGTTGAATCTTTCCATCTAGTTTAGAATGTGTGTTTCACATAGAGTAGGCAACAGCATTAAAGTGAAACATAGACAACAACAACTTTGTCGTTCAGAGAATGGAGGAAGAACTGCACCTGAGGTTGATGTAACTGGGAAAACATATCAAAGGGTTTGAGTTCACAAAAATGTGTCACGTGCAAGTGGTGTCGTCATTCAGAGTCTTCATCACATCCCGACCATCATCAAGCAACAACAATAAGGATTTCAATTCAAAGTTTGATACTGAACAGGAACGGTTTTCAATTGCAATATCTATCTCAGCTGCAGGTGCAGACTCGCTGAACTTTTATCAATACAAGACCCCGGTGATGTATACTTCAAACATGATAATGGGGTCGCTGCTGCAAAGTTTACATTCCAAAGATCTTGTTGAGAATCAGATTCGAATGCTTTGGCTATCATCTTTGATTCCATCCAAGAAGAAAATCTTCCCGGTCATATTTGGAACGCTTCTCAGCAAAAAACAATCGGTTCATCTGTTCCACGCCACCCTACTGGTGACGGCATTTTGCTTTACATCTAAATACTTTTATATTACTGTTTTTGTATCTATTTATATCACTGCAGTTAGCTTGCGGAACATACGACATTAGTGGAGTCACTATAACGATAGAGTGAGATATAGAAATTTTATGTATTCTCTTAGGTAGTATTACAGGCTAGATTATTATCAAAACACTGTTTCGATGACCCGTTTGGGTAGGCCTGACTTAAAAAGTATGGCCTTCCTGTTTGCTTCGTTCGTTCTGCGCGCTCTCGTTGCGCTCTCGGTTTCTGCTCTCGCTTTGTGATCTACGTTGCGAGATCCGCTGTTAGTGCGTGCTTGTATTGTTCGATTTGCTGTTGTGCGTCCCTCCTGTGTGGGTATGTATTCTTTTATTTCTCTTCGCTTCCTTGCTATTCCATTTCTACTCTATAATAGTTTAACATCATTTCCTCCCCCAAAGGTGTCTGTTTTTCTCTTCTCAGCTCGCAGAGTACGCCGTTAAAGCCTGGATTTGGAAAATGAGGAAACAAGCAGAGATAGCGACAGTTATATGATTTTATTCTGGTGACCTAGATTTTTTAGATATTTCTATTCTACTGAATAGACTTGGAACTCATTTGTGGGACAGCTCGTCGATTGAGTTGTTTCTAGATACTTTTGTAAGTAAAAGAATGGATAGTTCACTATCTGCTTCGGATGTTTAGGATTCCTAAGGGGTTTGGAAACTTTATACCTTACCATTAAATGTAACTAACAATTTCTACGTTTCTGTGGCCAATCAGGGGGAAAGTGTTAGCGCAGATGTTCCAGCCGCATTAGCAGTTTTTGTATGCCAGATGGGGTCATCGAGACGACGAGTACCGTCACACAGAGGGGATAGTGCATTGTTGCGCTGGGGTACCAAGGGCTGTAGGTCGTGAGTGAATAGGAATTTCATTAATTCAATAGTATGGAATTGTGCACTAAAGGCACTACGGGACCCTATCGCGCTAACAATTAGGCATCAGATGAATGGAAAGCAACCTTCGGAAAAAGAGAAGTCAAGTGTGCGGTGTGTAACACAGTGGCTACTCTCACTGGTGGAACTAAATTTGAAAGCAGTCTACAGTCAGTTGAACAAATCAAATGGGAGACCCAAGTAAGAAATGCTACGGTGACCCACCCGTTTCCGGAATGCTGCACTCTTTTCCCAAACGTATGAACGGAAATAACTCCTCCTTCAATTCTAACAGCCAGTGGGCAACGCACAAGGCAATTGAAGAGCACAAGTCGAATCAAACCGTCCCAATCAATGCACTGGATGCATCAGGGGAACCAAGAAGAGGCGGCTCAGGATAGTATATCGATCACCGAGAAATAGGTGGCCGAGGTAGTATTAATATTGCTAGACTGGTATGATAGAAATCTAACAAAAGTAGCGGATAGTCGACAGTGTCAGCCATGCTGACAGAAAAACATTGCCGGCAGAACGTCTGTGGCACCCCCTTCGGGAGGGGGGGAGGGCCCGGCACTCCGCCAGGAGCCGCTTCTGGGGGCCTACTATGTAAGCAGAGCTTACACAACTGTAAAATACAGACGGTATATGTGGAAATCGTGTCGACGGGGAAATCGTAAACTGTCTAAGATTGAAGACAGATGAAGGAAAATTCAGATAATTGTGCATCTGTAGGAAACGGTTCGTTTCTATCAGTGAACGTAGAAAATGTAGAAAGGATAATTGATAAGAAAACATAAAAAATGCTAAATAAAAGGGTTAAAAAAGGGAAAGGAAAGCAATTGAATAAAAGGGTGGAAAAAGGGGAAAAATAGTGTTTCAATGCACTATCTGGATAACTGTAGAAATGTTAGTACATGTTTGCTTTTATCTGCGTTGAGTACTGTTCTGCAATTCGACGTGAAATTGTTTGAAAATGCTCTTGTCATCGAATATGTATCATGAAGGTGCGCCATACTTGCTAGAAATTGTTGAATTCACACCACTCTGTAAGTTGAAGACTCTTATTTTGCCCGCAAAATTTGAAGTTGTAGCCGTACACGTAACAAAAATGTAAAGTTCTCTCAGGAAATACCTTGGAAGTGTAATGCAATGTTACGAACAATCTCACTGATAACAATATTAGTCCGACTTTCCAAGAATCTTGAGCTATCGCAAGGCTT
>JAAUYH010020323.1_pt1 | contig 25764 bp, 17 predicted proteins | sample 7278061 | NCBI WGS metagenome assembly JAAUYH01 (sample SAMN14350203, study PRJNA611818) | marine sediment metagenome | isolation source: surface marine sediment (0.6m) | place: French Polynesia: Moorea | collected 2018-08 | reverse complement strand
TAACGGTCCAGCTTCGTCTGCCCTATCCCGCTGACCGACAGCATCTCCCCCTCAGTCTGCGGGCGAACGGTCAGCATCTCGTGCAGCGTCCGATCATGAAAAATGACGTACGCCGGTACGTTGTGCTCGTCCGCCAGCGACTGGCGGCAGGCGCGCAGCGCCTCCCAAAGTGGCAGGTCCTCGTCTGCGATGGTCAGCGACCGGGACGCGCGCCCGGAAGTCTTGGCCGGCGCCTTCGGGTCCTCCCGAAACGCGATTGGCGTCTCGCCCCGCAATACACCGCGGCTGGACTCCGTCAGGACAAGTGCGCCGAAACGCTCGGCATCTGCGCGCAGGTGCCCTGCCGCAACCAACTGGCGTACGACGGAACGCCATGTCGAAGCCGCCAGATCCTGCCCGATGCCGAAGACACTCAAGCTCGCGTGCCGGTGCTGCCGGACCTTGTCCGTCGTTTTGCCGAGCAACACATCGACGAGGTGTGCGGCGCCGAAGCGTTGCTCGGTGCGGTACACGGTAGACAGCAGCTTCTGCGCAGCCTCCGTTCCGTCCCAGGTCTTTGCCGGCACGAGGCAACCGTCGCAGTTGCCGCAGTCCCTGGCCAGCGAGTCTCCGAAGTATTCCAGCAGCGGTCGACGCCGACAGCCGGTGCCTTCGCACCAGCCCAAAAGAGCCTCCAGCTTGTAACGCTCGTAACGTTTGTGCTCTTCGCCTGCATCTGACTCATCGAGCATCTGACGCAGGCGCACGACGTCCTGCAGACCGTAGACCATCCAGGCATCTGCCGGCTCGCCGTCGCGGCCCGCGCGACCCGTCTCCTGGTAGTAAGACTCCAGGCTCTTCGGCAGGTCGAGATGCGCCACGAAGCGAACGTCGGGTTTGTCGATGCCCATGCCGAATGCGATGGTCGCGACGATGATCAGACCATCCTCGACGAGGAAGCGGCGCTGGTTCTCATTCCGCGTTTCAGCATCGAGGCCGGCGTGGTACGGCAGTGCCTTCAATCCCTGCTGGCATAACCACTCGGCCGTACTCTCCGTCTTCTTGCGCGACAGGCAATACACGATGCCGGCTTCGCCGCGATGCGAATTCAGGAACTTCAGCAGCTGCGAACGAGGATCGGTCTTTGCATGGACGGCGTAGTAGATATTGGGCCGGTCAAACGGAGAGATAAATACCTCCGGTGAATCGAGCGCCAGGCGATCGACGATTTCCTCTCGCGTCCTGCCCGTGGCCGTCGCCGTGACCGCCATGCGCGGCACGCCGGGAAACATCGCACCCAGCTCGCCTAAGGACATGTACTCCTGGCGGAAATCGTGCCCCCACTGAGACACGCAGTGGGCCTCATCGATCGCAATCAGCGAGATGGGAATCTCACGCAGCAGGGCACGTGTGTTGCCTGTCGCGAGGCGTTCCGGTGCGACGTACAGCAGCTGCAGCCTGCCCTGCCTCAGTCTGGTGATGACGTCCTGCTGCTCCTCAAAGGATTGACTGGAGTTCAGGAAGCCCGCCTCAATACCGAGTTCGCTTAGTGCGGCGACCTGGTCCTGCATCAGTGCGATCAACGGCGAAACAACGAGCCCGGTGCCCTGCCTGAGCATCGCCGGAACCTGGTAGCACAACGACTTTCCACCGCCGGTCGGCATCAGCACCAGCGCGTCACGACCTTCGATCGCGGATTCGATGATTGCCTGCTGCTGACCCCGGAAGGCGGGGTAGCCGAAGACGTCGTTGAGGATCTGCAGGGGTGTGTCGGACATTGGGCGTGAGTGTACACAAGAGCGACCGTTGAGAAACGGTCAGTTCCTCGTGAGGGACTCCGGAAATACGCCACTTTATTACTTCGGCCCGTTGATGGAACTCCGGCCCAGACCAGCCCCACGTTATTCCTTGAATCGGTGACGGCTATGAGCGAAAAGATCCGGGTCAGTGGCGCGCCGGTCATACTGGATACAACGTTTGCCTATTGCTGACGGGACATGTCCACCGATTGGCTGAGCTGGATTCGCCCAAAAGCGACAGCCACGTAGTCGCCGTTTGCTTTGTCTGTTTCCCAGAATCCCGTACCGGCGCAAGCCGGGTACCAGAACCCCGGTTGATCTCTCGCACTACATTGGTTGTAGGCGCCCGCCTTAAAGTACATGGCATCGCCCGAGTAACCTTTCGGGTTGTCCTTCTCATCGACCTTACCGTTGGCGTCGACATTATTGGACAGGTCGACCTCGTATGACACTGTACGAGCCGGGTCTTTCGTCCTGAAGGTCAGATACATGATGTTGTTGTGCACGTTGATGTTGTAGTTGAACACTTCGCCGAGTGCGATGCCGTCTTCGCCGGGGTCCTCCGGATTCTCCCAGGTGTTGCCCCAGACGGGATAGACGATGTCCGTCCTGTCGGGATTGTCGCGAGCCAGGTTTCTTTCATAGGTCCAGAACACTGAGCCTTTCTCGTGTCCCGGCCATTTCTTGTAGTAGATCTTAATAGGCTCGTTGCCGTAGCCGAAGCCTGTTCCTTTTCTAACCTGATCGTCGTCTTTATCCGCATGGATCTGTCCAACCACAACCGAGAACGCAGGCTTCTTTGCCGGGTTTTTTGCATTTCTCGCAACGTGAAGAACTCGCAGTGTCGCTTCGAGCTGACCGCCGATGTCGGCAAATTTTCGGGCGCGCTTATGCGCCTTTAGCGCGAAATTATTCTTGCGATCGTGCGTGCCGATACTGGTGTTCGTTCCGCGATACATCTGGCGCAACTCACTGCGCGTATTCGTTGAGTTTGCTGTCGTAACCGCCTTGTTCGGAGCGCTGAACACCAGCCATCCGTTTTCATCCAGATAGAAGAAGTCGGGATGCGAGTAATCCTGCAAAGCACGAACACTGATTTCGTCAACCTTGCCATCATCATCTTGGTCCGTCGGAAGCGTCAGCTTCCACAGGCGCAAATCAATGCGGTCGGCCGGTTTCTCGGCGTAGGCTGCTAAAGGAATAAGTGCTGCAATCGCGAGTACTTTCGCCAATTTGTTTTTCATCATCCTGTTCACATTCTGGTGGTTGATCTTGTAGAGCGGGAGCCAGTGACGGTACCTAGTCTGCCAACATCACTTCGCTCACAGAAAAGCTCGCAAAGCGCACGCTCTCCTCATCCGGTCGAAGATTCTCGAGGTCGAGTAGCGATCGATAGATGCCCCATTTCGGCCGAACGAAGTGGCTGGGGTCCTCGCCTCGCCAAAGATCCAGCCCGGTTACGTCGATATCGAAAATGACGGCATCATCGCTCACCCGTGTAGCGATGAGACGCAGATCCGCAGAATCGGCAAACGTTGCGCGGCAATAGACCTCAACCCATTCTCCTGTGACCATGCTCCAGGGCACGCGTTGCAACAGTGTTGTGTCCGTCAGCGGACTGTGGCGCACTTCGATACCGTCTTCGCCACTGCGCTCGGCACCTGAAATCGTCAGTATGGGCTGGCTGTCGTTTCCGCCTACCGCCTTCAACTGGAAAAAATGCGAGAAGCGAGTGGATACCTCCATGTCTGCATTGATCTTGAATTTCCACCGGTATACGAATGTCTCGTTCTCAAAGCCTTTTACCGCCTCCTCCGAGCCACCGTAGGTCTTGATCTCGTTGCGCTGTCGATCGGTGATACTGGTCTTGTCACGATCGATGTCCACATCCCGGTGAACAATGAAGACGAAATGATTGCCGACAGTAGCGTCGAAGTCTTCGTAAATGTGCTCGACACCCGGATGATTCACGGCATACAGATCCGGAGCTTCAATCGGATTGGGACCGCCAAACGCTCGAACCAGGTCGTAGGCACTCATTCCGGTAGTGACGCCATCCGCGTCGAGAGTGCGCGTCGTCAGCTCCGTGTAATTCGCGGTATCCTCAGGCGTCGCAACACCCCCGGAAGGCGGTGGGGTTGGCTGCGGGACTGTGGCGCCGCTCGTGCCGCCTCCTCCGGAACTACAGGCCGCCAATTGCACCGCGATCATCACCATCAACGCAACCGTGGCACCGCTTGTTCCGGGGACTGCAATTCTCGTGGCTGGTTTCAGATCCATAAATAAGTGGTGGCTAGGCAGACGATCTTCCGGACTTCTGCCGAGAGCAGCTCCTGCTAGTCGTGGGAATTCTGCAAATCGTAGAACGTAACCTGGTCGAAATCGGTGTCATCGCCGGTGTTGTTTTGCATATAAGCTCCGGCCTTGAAGTACATCCACTCTTCAGGAACGTCATAGCCGCTGTTCTGCTCACGCATATCGACGTAGTTGTGCCCGATAATCGGGCCGGTTCTGTCGCCGCGCCTCAAGATGACATCAATGCGCGCATCCCGTTGTTTGATCTCGTAGGAGAAGATTTCATCGAGTGCGATTCCGTTCTCAGGATTCGCATCATCCGTCGGCGCGTCGTTAGGGTCGTCATTGACCGGACCGAGCACAGGGAAGAAAATGTCATCCGAGTTACGGATTTCATGTGCAAAGTAGACGAAACCGCGCTCGTTCTCGGGGTACTTTCGATAGTAGAGGCGAATGGGTTCGTCGCTTTCGGCATGAATTTGCCCGATGATGACTCGTCCAACCTGGTTGCGACTTCCGGTTTCAGTGACATGGTTGACCGCAAGCGTACCGCGCAACACACCGTTGCGCCCGCCGACCGGGATTCCGGGGTCCGGTTGATATCCCAGCAGCCAGTTGTTCCGGTTCACGCCGCGTGTACTGACCCCGGCGTTGCCGCGGCGCAGCATCTCGCGCAACTCTGATCGCGTATAGTTCGTGTTGGCCGATGTCCTCGCGCCGGCAATCGTCGAACGAAACACCATTCCGCCATCGGTGCCGGTAAAAAAGAACCCGTCGGTAAAGCCGTTGTCCAGATCTGTTTCGCTTGCGCGATCGGATCGGTCGTCGCCGTTCAGATCAGCGGGTGTTTGCAACGCCCAGCTTATAAGCTCGAAGTTCGATCCCGGTGGTAGCACCGGATCCAGCGAGAAATCGGACGCATCGACATTCCCGTTTTCAAATGCCGCCGAATCTGTATCCAGCGTGCAACCGAAGGCAGTGCCCTCAATAATTGCGTTGTCCGAGTTCAGAGAATTTCCGTAGTTCTCGATACGAATGTATCGCGCTAGCGTATCCGGCGTGTCGTATCGCTCAAAACTGGCCGTCTCACCCGAGGACTGCTGGTTCGCAAGCAAGGACTCGAAGCTCACGCCATCCTCAGATGCGAACACGCCGAAAGAGGCAACGCGTCGATCCCCGGCAAACCAGGCGATGCCAACTTCCCGTACCAGGTGCCGCGCGCCCAGATCAAAGGTAATCGTTATTGAATCACCGGTGGATTGCCACCTCGAAGAAGGATCCAGGTCGTCATCGATCGCCTGGTCCGGTCCGTTTGCTCCCGTGCTCGTTCCGTCGTCGGTAGCCGCAATCACATTGATGAGGTGATTGCCGGTGCAGGACGTATTTGCAACGGGTGGAACAGGGGTCGATGGGATGGTGTTCGCCGGCGCGCTGGAAGAGCCGCCTCCACCGCACGCGGTCAGCGACAGAAGGCAGGCAAGCAGACTGGTTCGAAAGTGCATCGTCATTACCTACCTGGTCAAAGGACACACATGGGCAGAGTGCCGGAGACAATATCCGGCACCTTGTCCGTCAACCCGCCGCAGCACGAGCCTGCTTCGAAGCAAGCGCCCGAAAGAGTTCAACTAGAGCTTGACCCTGACACCAAGAAAGAGTCGTGGGCCATACGAGAGCGCCTGGTAGGTGTTGCCCTGGACGGCCCGATAGTCGATACGCGGTTCATCCGTAATGTTTTTTGCTTCGAAACTGATATCGACGTTGTCGAACATCTTGTAGTTCACCCTCAGATCCAGCCTTTCATTGTCATCCGTGTAACGAATTCGACCTTGAGTATCTCGCGTGAACTGCTGGAAGTAGTTCGATCGCGTCTTGTACAGCAACTGGACGTTCCATTGGTCCTTGCTCCAGTACAGTTGCGTCGCGCTTACATGCTTGGACAAGCCGAATATGTTTGCAGGCGGGATGATTCCGATCAGAGGCGTCTCCGTGACCTCCCCGGTCACGGAATTGACAGAGACCTCTACACCGTCACCACCTTTCTGATCTTCGAACTCGAAGTCTGAATCCGCGTAATTGTAGCTGATCTTCCCGCCAAACCCGCTCCAGAAACCGGGCAGGTAATCGAACGCGTGCGTCAACGTGACCTCGAAGCCCTTGATCGTGCTGTCTCGATCGCTGATCTGCGTGGTTTCAACCAGGCCCTGGACCTGGTTGCCATCGAGATTGAACGTCTCGAGCTGGGCGACGTTCTCGAATCCACCGTTAAACTCCTTCCAGTAGATTGCACCGGCAATCATCGTATCCTCGTTTACATACCACTCGAGGCCCAGGTCGACATTGGTCGACAGGATAGGTTTCAGGTAGGGGTTTCCGGTGGCGCCGATGCCGTTGACCGCCTGGCTCAGTGAAGCGTAGCCGGTCGAATCGCCGGTATTGTCCTGGATCGTACGACCATTGCCGTAGGCGTTGGGATCCGGCCGTGACATGCCTCTGAAGATGCCACTTCGCAGAATCAAGTCATCATCCAGGTCCACGATTACGGTTAGACTCGGCAGCACCTCCTGGTAGTCGCTCTTCTGGGTGTCGGTCTCAAAACCTCCGCCCGACACTTCTGAAACAAAGAACCCGTCCTGGTCTTGTTCCACGGTGATAGGCGTCCGGTAGCCGACCGACGTGATTTCGGTATCCACGAATCGCACACCAAAATTACCGCGCACCGGATAGTCGCCAATTTCCGCATCGAAGTCCGCCTGGAGGTAATACGCCAACGTGTCTTCCGTTACGTTGTTGGACCCGGCATTGATTCCACTTTCGAATTGTATTCCAGCCAGACCACCGTAATTTGCAAGCCACGCATTGGCAGCGCATTCGAAGTTGAAGGTTGCAAATGCGTTCACCGCCGTACCACTGGAGGCGTTGGTGATCAGGTCACCGTTCCTGACATTCGACAGGAAGCCTGATTCGGGGAAGCCCTGATCGGCACAGGCCAGCACATTGTCCAGGATGGCGTCGGTTACAGCATTATCTGCGGTGCCATTGGGCGTTACCAAATCTTCGTCCTCGAACAGGCTCTCACCTTCTTCGCCGCGGAGACCTCCCCACGTCAAATACTCCAGGCTGGAGGATCTCACGCCTGCTTTCACGGTGTGAATCGCGCCCGACTCTCTGGACCAGACAAGGTCTGCGCGCAATGCATCCAGGCCGTTGTCTCGAGTAATCTGGCGAGCCCGGATTCGAGCACGGTTTCTGGCGTTGAAGTAGCTGGGGTCAGTCACTTCGAAGCCGAAACCGCCATCGTCAAGAATCGTGGCGATGGGAGGACCGGGGCTACGGTTTACATCCAGTTGCACTGTGAAATCATCGCTGTTGCCGCGGACAATATTGTTATCAGACGCGCCGAGCCGAAGCTCGACATCGGTCTCAATTCGACTCGTATTGGATTCGGCGTAGTCAATGCTGAAACTTAAGGCGTCAGTCAGGATGTAATCGAGGTTGATGCCGTATCCCTCGTACGTTTCCAGTCGCTGAAAATCAGTGGTAAACGAATAGATCTGAGTTTCAGACACTGAAGAGAAGACGACACCGGTATTCGGATTCGAGGTCAGCGCAGAGATATCTTCCTGCGTGGTTCCGAACTGCAGATCCTTTCGCAGTTCCCGTTGATCCCGTTCGGAATACTGGAAATCGAAAGTGACGTCCAGGCGGTCATTCGGTTGGAACTGGATAGCTCCGAAGAGTGCTTCTCGCTCGTCATCCGTCGTGTTCTGACGCAAACGATGATCGCGTGGGATGTAGGCGAAAGGAATATCATCGACCGAGTTATAGTTTCGCAGAGGATCGTCAAGTAAATCCTGAATGTTGTCATTGACGACGCCTTCATTGCCATCATGACAGCGACCGGAGGTGTCGGTCGGCAAAGCGTTGGCATCAAACGAGGTCAATTCGCAGGCTTCCAGTCGGCCGCCACCGGACGTCGTTTGATACTCCTGCTCGGGGTTCGTTTCGTCCCTTACCTGGACGCCGAAAGAGACGCCCAGATCGGCACCCGTACCAAACTCAAACTGATCGATATACGCCAACGTAAGGCGTGATCCGAAGTCCTGACCGCCCTCGATGTCCAACTCATCGGGGCTTTGCGCAACTTTGAAATTCGCCTGCAACAAGCGCTTTCCGTAGTCCAGGGGTTTCTTGGTGTCAAGGTGGACCTGGCCACTGACAGCCCCCTCAATGTATTCAGCGGATTGCGTCTTATGGATCGCAATCTTGTTGAATAACTCGGAAGGGAAAATACTGAAGTTAACCGCACGATTGCCGCCACCATTCGTCGCTTCCCGACCATTCACCACGGTGGTTCCCAGGAAAGGCCCTAAGCCCCTGACCGACAGCTCCGTCGCGCCGCCGTTTTCGCGGTGTGATGTGGCGCCGGTAATGGTTTCGAGTGCAGCACCGATCGACAGCGCCGGAATGTCGCCGATCTCCTCGGCAGACAGCCCATCAACGATTTGTGTGGAATTACGTTTGATATCGATCGAGCTCTGGACCGTCGCCCGGGTTCCGCTGACGATGATTTCCTCAATCTCCTCAACGGAATCAGTGGTTTCTTCGGCCTCCTGGGCAAGAGCCAGTGCACCAGCGAAGAGAGACAGGACCGCGGTCAACATTGCACTCGCCGGATGAGTTTTCGGCGAGGGATAAGAGCGTGTGATCTGCTTTGTCTTGGACATGTTTAGTCTCACAGTATTTGTTCGATCTTGAATGGACTGGATACGTGTTTCTTGCGGCAGCATCTTATTCCTCCACCCCGACCGTAGCCTCGGAGGTACTCGAGTTGTAAGGCGAGGCGGCGTTGTCCGTATCGAGCGAATCGCCGTCCAGATACGACTCAAAGTCGTCGGTGAATACCTCAGTAGTACCCGCCATATCGGAGTAAATGGCGAGTTCGTCAACGCTGAAGATGCCCGTCGCTTCGCGGACACCACTGTTGTCGCCAAACCGGAATGAAACGTGTGTCACGCCATTAAAGGAGCTGTTGTCCGCGGTAAAGGGGGCCAGGCTGACGCCGTCCACGGTAATCGTAACTTCCGGAAGCGTTGTCGCCGGATCACCGCTCGGGTACTGCCAGGTGATGATCACATCCATCCAGGCATCCAGCGAATGCGGCAGTGAGGACGTATCGACACTGCTCGGATTTCTCACCCCGAAACTGTCATCCCGGATACGGAAATCAAGAATAGCGCCGGCGTTGTTGGTGTCTGAATTGAACAAGGTGATGAAGGCATCACCATTTCCGAGGGAGTCGTCCAACCGCTTCACCGAAGCCTCCACGCGACCGGCTGTAATCGGGCCATCACCATCAAGTGCGTATCGCAACTCACCCGTATCACCGGGGTTGGTGTCAATGATCTCGGCAATCTTGTTGCCCGGCGTGCCGGGACCGCTCGCGTCACCCTCTTCTGCTCCAACGGTCGCTTCATTTGTACTCGAGTTATACGGCGAAGCAGCGTTGTCCGTATCGAGCGAGTCGCCCTCAAGGTAGGACTCAAAGTCATCGGAGAAGACGCCGGTCAATCCGTTCTTGTCGGAGTAGATCGCCAGGTCATCAACACTGAAGATGCCTGTCGCTTCGCGCACGCCGCTGTTGTCACCGAATCGGAAGGCAACATGTGTCACGCCACCGAAGGGGCTGTTGTCCGGCGTGAACGGAGCGAGGGCGACACCATCCACCGAGATCGTTACCTCTGGCAGCAGCGTTGTGTCACCGCCCGGGTACTCCCAGGTAACCAGCACATCCATAAAGGCGTCCAGCGTATGTGGAAGTGACGACGTATCGACACTGCTCGGGTTTCTCACGGCAAAACTGTCGTCGCGGATGCGGAAATCGAGAATGGCGCCAGCGTTATTGGTGTTCGAGTTGAACAGGGTAATGAAGGCATCTCCATTGCCCAGGCTATCGTCCAGTCGCTTCACCGCAACTTCCAGGCGACCTGCTGCAAGCGGGCCGTCGGTACCCAGCGCGTATCTCAGCTCACCCGTATCACCGGGGTCGGTGTCGATGATTTCAGCGAGCTTATTGCCCGGACTACCCGGACCGCCCGCACCCGGAATCGTCTCGACAGTCGCTTCCGAGGTACTCGAGTTATAAGGCGACGCTGCATTGTCTGTATCAAGCGAATCGCCATCGAGATACGACTCGAAGTCATCGGAGAAGACTTCAGTAAAGCCGGCAGGATCAGAGTAGATCGCCAGGTCGTCGACGCTGACCTTACCCGTGTCTTCACGCACGCCGCTATTGTCACCAAAGCGCACGGAAACGTGTGTCACACCGCCGAAGGGGCTATTGTCCGGAGTGAAAGGAGCAAGGCTTACTCCGTCCACTGAGATAGTGACCTCCGGGAACTGGGCCGTGTCACCACCCGGGTACTCCCAGGTAATGCGAACGTCCATGAATTCATCCAGCGTATGCGGAAGCGCAGACGTATCGATGCTGCTGGGGTTTCTTACGCCGAAGCTGTCGTCTCGGATGCGAAAGTCGAGAATGGCGCCGGCGTTGTTCGTATTCGAGTTGTACAAGGTAATAAACGCGTCACCATTACCCAGGGAATCATCCAGTCGCTTGATCTTCAGCTCGACGCGCCCCGCCGCCAGCGGTCCATCGGCACCGAGCGCATACCTCAGCTCGCCGGTATCACCAGGGTCGGTGTCGATAATGACTGCAACTTTGTTGTCCCCTGATGGGCCCGCGCCGCCGACACCGTTGATCGTAATCACCAGGTCGGCAGTGGTTCCGTCAACCGATTCGATCTGGATGGTGTCCGTTATCCTGTCACCCTGAACCAGGGCAGCAACGGTCGGGTTCATCGTGTCGAGTGTGTATTCCCATGTCCCGGAAGGCAGGATCGAGAACGTGCCGTACTGGGTAACAGTACCCGTCTGCTCGACAATCAGATCCTCGCCCGGATCCGGGTCGATGATGGTCACCATATCCATCAGAACATCGGTGACGTCGCTATTGATCGCGCCCACGAGATTGAAGAATGCAGCAGGCGAATTCTCTGGCGCCGCACCGGCGTCAAAGACGGAAACAAACGCGTCCACCGAATCCGGATACGTCATTGAGCCGGCGAAAGAGTCGCCGACGAAATAGTTCTCGAAGTCGTCCCTGAACACCTCCACGGTTCCGGCGGTGTCGGAGTAGATGAAGACGTTGTCGATATAGTAGGAACCGAAAGGAATAGTTGTACCGTTATCGCCAAAGCGCCACTGGATTCGCTCAACGCCTTCACTAAACCACTGATCTAGATCGACGAAGTCGCTGTCTACGACCGCCGCAGTGGAGAACGGACCACCACCCAAAGCTTCGCCGTTGATCAGGATCGTTATCTGATTAACTTCCGCCATATCCCAGATGATTTCTATGTCATAGAACTCGTTGGGTGTGAACGGAGCTTCGATGATGCCGCCTGGATAGGCCGCGTTATCGGTATTTCGAACCAGGAACCTCGGTTCCCTGATGCTTCCGTCAGAGTTGGTACCCTGGCCCTGTATACGCAGGTCGACCAACGATTCCGAAGAGCTTCCGGAAGAACCGTAGAGCGTGATATACGCGTCTTTCTGGTTTCCATCGTCCGCAAGTGCGTCAGTCTTGAGGAAGGAGAATGACAGTCTTCCTTGCAACAGATGCGGGTCGAGGTTGAGTCTTAGCTCACCCGTGTCGCCGTTAATCGTGTTCCTGATTTCGGCCACCTGGGTGAGCGCTGTGATACGGATAACCAGGTTCGCCATGGTTCCGTCGACAGAGGTCAGCGCAATGGTGTCGTTGACTGACTGGCCAACTTCGAGGCCGGCCACCGTTGTGTCAGTCGTGTCCAGAACATATGTCCAGGCGCCGCCCTCCTCGATGCTGAAGGTGCCGTACGTGGTTTGGACGTCGGTTTGCGCAACTACCCGGTCTTCATTGAAGTTGACATCAGTAACGGTAACGTTACCTGCAAGCTGCATGGTTTGGTCATTCGGAATCGTGGCGCTCAAGCCATCAAAGACCGCAGGTTCGGGTGCATTGTTGATCGCACTCTGCACTACGAGCAGAGCTTCGTTATTCAGGTTGCTGGCTACAGCGGACGTGCCAAGGTCGACAACCGCAGTGTTGAAGTCGTCCAGCGTGGTCGTAGAAAACGTACCGTCAGCCAGGTCGGCGCCGAGATCGTTAATGATGTCCCCGGCTGAAGCGCCAGCATCGTTAGCATCGAGTTGCGAAATCAACGCGAGTGCAGTCGCATACCTGCCAGCGTCATCGTTTAGAGCGGCTTCTGACACCAACTCCGTCGGCAGGATCGCCGTGATGTCACTAGATACGCCAAAATTCACACCAACAGCGGCGTTGAATGTAGAAATCGCCGTGTTCAGGTCACCCGCCGCAATGGCGAGCTGCGTAGCAATTTCTGTTAGCGGCGAAACGGTGAAGAGAGCGTCACCGACAACATTGATTACCGCTCGCGTGTCGGGCGCATCGAGGACGTTGCCGCTCGACTCATCGACATAGGTGCCGCCAGTACAGGAAATCAGCGCTGTTCCGTCAACGGGAACCAGCGGACCGAAGCTCACCAATCCGGCGCTGGTGGTACCCGAAGCCAGCGGGGTGCTCGCTGCGACACCGGTGGCGTCGACGGCAGAGATGTCGCAAAGTGCGCCGTCGACCAGACCGTGGAAATAGACCGCGGCAAGGTCGAAAGCGGCTTGAATATCGACGGGATCAGATTCGACCGTCTCGCGAAGACCATTATCGTCCGTGTAACGGATAATGACAGTGACGGCTTCGCCGCCCTCGTCTGAGGTCAGTCTGTAGCCGGAAGTGGTCGCGCCGGGTATCGCATCGCCATCTGAATACCACTGATAGCTCTGACTACCAGACTGGACGCCATCGCTGTCCGTCACGGATGCAAACAGGCTTCCACCAACGACGGGATCACCGCTGATGCTTACAACGCCGTTAGAGCCGCCAACTTGGGGAACGCTGTCCCTGTCGCTGCCACATCCGACGAGCGTCGCGAGAATAGCGGCCAGTACGTAAAATCTATAATTAGTCACCCTGAGCTCCCACATCTAATCCATGTTCACTAGTTTCAGCCTGCCAACGAGTCGTGGCCGTCACTGGTCCCGGTTCCTGCACGCTGGAACCTGAAATTCTCCAAACCACCAATTCGGTCAATCGCACGAATGCGTCGCAGAGTCGGCGCGAGACATCGGGGTCGCCAACGCGTTGCGGGGAAATCGTGTTCCGCGTCGGGGGGCCAATGCGAACCGAAATCCCATCGCCGCAGACTGGATTCAGCCGCAACAAGAGAACAGCGCTCGTCGAGATTTCGAAGAAGTGGCTATACGCATATTGAGTTCCCCCCGGTGCAAATGCGCGGTATCGAATTGTTGTCGCGACCCGCAGTCCCATCCCCAGGCGCTGCTGTCGACGTTATTTGGTTGACCTGTCATGCGACTGATGGCGCATTTGGCGTCAGGCCTCTGTCCCGACCAATATAATCTCACTGGTAAATACGTTAGTCAATCAAATATCCGAACTAATTCGTCAAATTGGTAATACCAATACACGCCGCTGAAATTTGGCCATCAAGATGATATTGGTCAATATTTTTTGCAACCAACTACTTGTGCCCAACCGTCTAATGGGCGAGATCTGCCAGAAGAAGCGTTTGAGTGGGGCACAAGCGCTATTCAGAGCGATTGATGCAGCTGGCGCCGCGTCGACGGTGAAACGAGAGGCCTTGAGTACGGCACCCCACTCCGCCGCCATTCGATGCTCTACAATTACCGGTCACGTCAACAGACCAGGCACAATCAATGAGCTTAGAAGCACCGGTTTCCGGCAACCTGCGAAAAATGCGGACGCGTCTCGACAAGGTCGCCCACTACTCACTGCCTCTGGATGACGTGCTGGTCGACATGAATGCCAGGATTGGCGAGACGATCGAACTGAGCTTCAGCGGCATCATCAACTGTATCGCCTGCGGTCGGGAGACGAAAAAATCCTTCGGCCAGGGGTTCTGTTACCCGTGCTTCCGCAACTCGCCCGAGGCCAGCGAGTGCATCATTCGACCCGAGCTCTGTCGCGCCCACGAGGGCGAGGCCCGCGACATGGAATGGGCCGAAAAGTACTGCCTCGTAGAGCAGATCGTCTATCTCGCGAGGAGCTCCGCGATAAAGGTAGGTATTACGCGCGCGTCACAGATGCCGACCCGTTGGATCGACCAGGGCGCAACGGACGCGATCGTCTTTGCGCGTGTTCCGAACCGCTACACGGCCGGCCTCGTTGAAGTTGCGATGAAGGAACATCTTACGGACCGAACCAACTGGCAACGGATGCTGAAGAATGAAGTGATCGACGCGGACCTTGTCGAAACGAAGGCCTCGTTGGTCGACACGCTTGACGCCGACCTGCGTCAGTACATCGACACTGACGATTCGGTCTGCTCGATCAACTACCCCGTCGAGCACTACCCTGAAAAAGTGAAGAGCGTGGGTTTCGATAAACTGCCGAAGATCGAGGGTCGCCTGGCGGGTATCAAGGGCCAGTACCTGATCTTCGATGACAACCGTGTGCTGAATATTCGTAAGCACAACGGGTATCGCATCACGGTCTCATAGCCGTTTCGGCTGAAGACTCTCTGCCGCCTAAGCGCCGGACCGGGCCTGGCGCCGCTGCCAACACGATGTCCGAGCGACAGCTGGCATAACCTCGTCACACCAACGAGCGAATGTTCCGGCGGCTATCCTCGCGCAGTGCGCGCGATTGAAACCGCTTCGGCCGCCAACTCAGTGACCTTGTCGAAGTTGCCAGCCGCCACTGCATCTGCGGGTGTCAGCCAACTTCCACCGCAGGCGAGCACGGCCGGAACGGATAAGAAATCGGCCAGGTTGCCCGGGCCTACACCGCCCGTCGGCATGAACTGCATCGAACGAAAGACGCTCGCCAGTGCCTTGAGAGCCGGCACTCCACCGGCGATCGATGCAGGAAAAAACTTCACTGTATCGAGACCTAGATTGAACGCGTGCTGCACTTCACTGGGCGTCATCGTGCCCGGGTAGACCGGCACGTTGTGTTCCTTGGCAACAGCGACCACGGCGTCGTCGAGCCCTGGCGACACGATGAACTTTGCGCCGTTATCGAGCGCGGATTCGGCCTGCTTGGAGGTCAGTACGGTTCCCGCCCCCGCGACCATCTCCGGTACTTCACCAGCAACCGCGCGGAGACAGTCGAGCGCACGATCGGTTCGAAACACGACCTCGGCGACTTTTAAGCCGCCGGCGGCCAGAGCATGTGACGTCTCTACGGCAACGGCCGGATCGTCTGCCTGTATCAATGGCACCACGCGACTGCTTTCCAGCAGATCTGAGATGTTCATGAAGTCTCCTTAATCTAACGATGCGCGACAGGGCCTGCCTCGAGGTTTCTATCGAGCACAAACACGCCTGGATTCAGGCCGGTATTCTTCGTGTATTCGGTCAGACTATCAACAAGTATCGCAACGGCGTCTTTGTGCGCGAGCGTTACCGTGCAACCGCCGAATCCGCCGCCCGTCATACGTGACCCAAGGACACCGTCCGTTCTATTCGCAATATTTACCAACAGGTCAACCTCAGGACAGCTAACTTCAAAGTCGTCGCGCAGCGATCGGTGTGAGGCCTTCATAAGATCCCCAAATCGTTGCAGGTCGCCCGCCTTCAGTAACTCAGTCGCATCCAGGACGCGCTGGTTTTCGGTCAGCACGTGTCGGCAGCGACGACGAACGACCGACGTGAGTTTGTCGCTGTTGGCATCGAACAGTTCCCGGCTGACATCGCGCAGCGCCCGGATTGACGCGTCGAACCGCGAGAAATACTCCACACCTTCCTGACACTCGGCTCGACGCGTGTTATAGGCCGACGAGGCCAGGGACCGACTGACCTCGCTGCTGATGATGACGATGCGATGATCTCCGAGCTCAATCGGCACGTGCTCGTAGTCGAGAGAACGACAGTCGAGCATGAGCGCATGGCCGGACTTGCCGACACCGCAGGCAAACTGGTCCATGATGCCGCACAGTACGTGGGCGTACTTGTGCTCGACGTGCTGGCACATCGTGACGAGGTCGACATCGTTCATGTCGAAGCCGGCCATCTCCCGCAGTGATGCTGCAGTCGCCACCTCGAGCGCCGCCGATGAACTCAGACCGGCGCCAAGGTTCAGGTTGCCATCAACGACCGCGTCGAATCCTTGCCGTAGGTGACCACGCAGGCGCAGCTCTTCAACAATGCCGAGCACGTAGCTCTGCCAGCTGCCTGGCGTCGGCGTCTCGAAGTCGCCGAGCTTGCACTCCGCAAGTTCGTCGTAGCGAATCGACGCAACCCGTACGATGCCGTCGGTGCGCGGTCGAATCGCGACGTAGATACCCCGGTCGATCGTCATCGGGAGCACAAAGCCGTCATTGTGATCGGTGTGGTCACCAATCAGGTTGACGCGACCCGGCGCCATCACGACTGTCACGCCGTCTGTGCCGCCAAAGTGCTTTTCAAAACCTGCGATGACCGACTCGATCATCGCTTCGTGGGTCGTACTCATTCGTCTTGTTGTTTGAAGTGGACTTCAGAAAGTTTTCGCAGACGCTCGGCGCTGGACTCCGGAGTGATATCGCGCTGCGGGTCGCCAAGCATCTCGTAGCCCACCATGAATTTCTTCACGGTCGCGGAACGCAGCAATGGCGGGTAGAAGTGCATGTGCCAGTCGCATTCGTCGTAGACCTCGCCGTCCGTTGGCGCCTGGTGCATGCCGGCTGAGTACGGGAAGCTGCAGGTAAACAGATTGTCGTACCTCGTCGTCAAACGTTTCACGATATCGGCCAGCGCATCTCTCTCGGCCTCGGTCATCTCTAGCAAACTGACTACGTGGCGCTTGCACAGGATCATCGTTTCGAATGGCCAGATCGCCCAGAACGGCACCAGCGCGGCAAAGTGCTCGTTCTCGCAGACGATTCGATCCTCGCGCTCAAGCTCTACGCCCAGGTAGTCGCCGAGCAACGTTCTGCCGGTCTTGTCGAAGTGGCGCTGCATGTGGAAAAGCTCTTTCGCCGGCTCGCCGGGTACATGGCGCTGCGCCCAGATCTGTCCGTGCGGATGCGGATTGCTGCAACCCATGACCGCGCCCTTGTTCTCAAAGATCAGAACATGGTTGATGTCTTTTATCGCACCCAGCTCCGCGTACTGCTCCGTCCAGACGTCGACGACGAGGCGCAAGTCTTCGACAGGCATCTCGGGCAAAGTCAGGTCGTGCCGCGGAGAAAAGCAGATGACGCGGCAAATACCCGACTCGCTTTCAGACCGCAGCAGTTCGTGATCACCGGCTTGTCCCGGTGGTACATCGGGAAGGAGCGCACTGAAATCGTTCTGGAAGACAAATGGGCTCGTGTAGTCGGGATTCTTCACACCGCCGGCGCGCTCGTTGCCCGGGCACAGGTAGCAGTCGGGATCATACGAGGGCCGTTCATCGACTGGCGGTTTCTCCACTTGCCCCTGCCAGGGCCGCTTTGTCCGATGCGGCGATACCAGCACCCACTCGCCCGTCAGCGGATTGAATCGGCGGTGAGAGTGATCGTCAGGATTGAACATGCTCAGTCAGCGGATCACTGAAGCACTAGATCGAGGCCTCGCTCGACGAAAGCACCGCCCAGCCAGGACCCAAGCGGAATCAGCAGGTACAACGCGAAGCGCGTCAGCGTGAGGTGATCGAAAGGCCAGTTCCTGATGCTCTCAATAGTCGTCCTGTACGCCGCAACCTCGGCGATTGATGACGTCCCGCCGTCGCCCGACTTCAGCGTATCCCGCGACGCCCTGAGCCGCTTCTCACACCAGTCGAGTTCCTGCTCCCTTGCCGCTTTGATCTGTTTTCGAATGCCGCGCAAAGGAAGCATCATCCCGATCCACGCCAGCAGGATGAATGACAGCCAAAACCCGACCAGCGCCGGCCAGTAGCGTGCTTCAACCGCAAATAGAGACAGGACGGAAACCATGCCAATCACGAGGAGCGCATTGGTCAGTCCCTGGCGTGTCAGCGGATGCAAGGGCTTCAGGTTCAGCAGGTCAATGGAACTGATCGTCTCCGACAATCGCGATAGCCGAAGCGAGTCCACGACGAGCACGTAGCAGAAACACGCCATGTACCCGACGAAAAACACCGTCGTGATGCGATGCCAGTAAAGGTCGTAGGTCCAGCTTCGCCAATCCCACGGGTTCACCGGGTCTGGCGTGGTGATATTGGTGACGAAAACGCCGATGACGAGGTAGTTGACGAGCCCAAAAATTACAAGGAGCCACCCCGAATGCCGGCCGATTAGCTCTGATGCGGCCTGCCATGCAGTTTCGTCCGGTGCAGCCGGTGACAGCGCCGAAACCGTCTCGCGAACACTCTTCAACAGATAAGCATAGGCTGAGACGCAGTACGCGAGTACCAGCAGCTGAGTCACGGCGACGAAAACATCCTCAAATGACGAGTTGCCGGCACCATCGAAGAGGACCCGTCCGGTCCAGTAGATCAGCAGCAACAGGATCGCCAGGCCGATGCCTATCTTCATCGGGTTGCCAGGCAACGATTCGTACACCCGCAGTGTCAGTGATGATGTGGGCAAAGTCGCGGAGGTGTCGGCTGAGTTATTCATGTTCTTTGCTAAGCATACCTCGACGGCCAGGTCACTTTGCTTTCAGACAGCGGCGCATACGTGGCACCCGGTATCGGCAACAACTCTCCAGCGGCCTCCATGCGAGCAAGACTCGCGCGTTGCTCAGCGAGTGCGTCGAGTATCTCTGTAGTCAGCGCCTGAAACTCGGGATGACCAAACACGACATTGGTGCAGACCCGTGCCTGCGTCAGGTCCTCGCAGCCACCGGCCTCGCACCATTCGCGCAGAGCCTGTATCGCCTCGCCCTCTCTTGCGATCGAGAAACGCTCCGTATCCAGCTCCACCGTTGAGCTCCGGAAGATCATCGACAGCCGTTCTCTCGCAACAAGGGTCGGACGAGATTGGCACAAAAAATAGCAAAAAAATAGGTAAGCAATGGGCTCCGCACAAGCTCGCAGGCCCCGGAATCACTAACTTTCGGCTCGTGGAACACACGGCGATCCGGAGAACACCGAAGACCGGAATTTCTCAAGAACAGATCGAAATTGGACACAGAACTTTTTGCTAATCACGGAACGGGACGAGACCCATGAAAAGACTACTGACCATTCTTGTTGCTTCCTCATTCATTGTCGGCTGCGCTGCTACCGACAATGCTCCTCAGCCAGAACCGAACCTGGCGATGTACTTCCAGCCGCTATCCTCTGACGACAAGCAGGCGATCACGACCGCGAAGCACATCAACGCCATGCAGCACGCGAAGCCTTGTACTGATCCTGTTGACAGCGGGTATGCAAGAAGCAGGTGTCATTGAGCGTCCGTGTTGCTCCAGGCTGACGCCCAACCCACAGGGCCCCTCTCAAGGCGCCCTTTTTGTTTTGGCCGTGCGAGCGACAAAGGCGATGCCCCGAGCAGCCGTCCGAAACTCAGAACTGCTCGATATGGATGCGATCTTCGCCTACGCCGAGTTCGAAGAGACTGTCGCTCATGGCGGTCAGAAACGTGGCGGGGCCGCAGATGTAATACTCAGCGTCAGTATCGATCACCGTCTGACGGATGAAGTCGGTGTCAATCCTTCCGCTGACATCGTAATCGCGGCCAGGCCTATCGTCGTCCAGCGGCTGGGTATAGGCGATTCGCGAGACCACGTTAGAGTGCTGTGCAACGATACCGGCGACCTCGGCGGCCAACGGATGGTGCTTACCGTCGCGTGCGCTGTGCAAAAAATAGACGGCACGATTCGTCTGCTCGCTGGTGATCGCATGCAGCATGCTGACCATCGGCGTTACGCCGATACCCGCGCTAAGCAGAACGATCGGCCGCCCATGGTGACCGATGATGAAATCGCCGGCTGGTATGCGCGCGTTGATCACGGCACCGGGCTCCACCTGATCGTGTAGCAGGCGCGATATCAGGCCCTGAGGCTCCCGCTTGACGCTGATGCGATAACGCCCTTCGCCGGGCCCGTTGGACAATGAATACGTTCGCGTGACCGGCTGATCCATACCTGAGATTCGAAACTCGAGCGGCAGATGTTGTCCTGCCTCGAAGTCGGGAAGCTCACCGCCGTCGCGCGACGCGAAGAGGAAGGAAACGACATCGTCCGATTCGCGGCGGCGATCCGTGAGTCGCAGCTCGCGGACGAGGCCCTTGGGTTCGAGGAACCGGATGGGCAGCACCTCTTCGAGCTGAACGACCTCATCGATGCCGATCACGACCAATCGCTGCGCACCGGGGTGCTCGGCAACGGCCGGTGAGTCCCAGTCGATCGTTGCGCGCCCCGTCAGCTGCAGGAGACCGCCGTTCTCAAAGTCGACAAACGTCATTGCGACGCGGGGATCCAGCAGCAGGTTGCCGATCGTATTGAAGTGATTGTTCCCCGCGTAATCCGGAAACACAATTCGTGTCGGGCTGACAACGCGAACAAATCCCGCGGGGCCGCCTCGATGAGATGCATCCATGCCATCGCTCGCGGACGGATCGTCGCCCCGGTGCCCACTCCCAATAAAGAAAGTGTCCGCTCGTTGAATCCAATTCTGCATTGTGGCGTCGAGGCTGGAATGACGCGACGAGTTCGCCGCGTCACCGTCGACATCCGCGGCATACCAGACGCGTTCCGTGATGTATTGCGGACAGTTGCCGAACGCCTGGCCAACCTCGAACCTCAGTTGGCCGGCAGTCGATTCAATGACCTCGCCATTGACTCGGTTGCGACGCCGCGTATCCAGCTCGATGCCGAGCAGCCCGATCTCGGCGCCGACACCGAACGAAGACTCGAGCGCATCGCCAGGCAGCACGGCAGTGTCAAGAACCAGCGTCGTCGCGTCTGGCGACGTGATGAATCCAGGTTCACCGGTCAAGAGCGTTACCCAGGGTCGACCGCGATCATCACGGGCCGCAGCAACAGCGAACGGAAGCTGCGCATAGAATTCGCGGTGCTGATCGGGCATATAGCTGCGGATGACTTTGCGGGCCCAAGGCTCGATGGCCTCTCTGACGCCCATCCGCGCCTGTACGGCTTGCTCACCGGGATGAAAGGGGGAATCAGTCGCTGTCATGGCCGGATCTCCTATCGGCTCGCGACAAGTTCAAGGCGGATGTTGCCGGGTATCCGGCACATCATGTGCCGAAGTCCGGTACTGCCGAGCGCCTCCGGCTCGAACTCAATCTCGGTGTCTTCGCGCAGCCCGAGTTCATCGGCTAAGCGCTTGAGGTTTTCCGGGCTATCTACACTCAGTGCGAGGTGATGCAGGCCGATGTTGCGACGCCGGTCGAAAGGCGTCGCTGTCGAGGGCTCCTCGGCCTGCCACAAGGTGATCATGATGCTGCCATCGCTGACGAACGCGGCGGGATAGTCGGGGACCTCACCGACTAACTGAAATCCAAGCGCGTCTTCAAAGAATGTACGAGCGTCGGCGAGACTGGGTACGGTTAACCCAACGTGGTGAGCGCCTTTTGTCTTTACGGTATTCATGTTTACAGGCTCCTGTGTCGATTCGATGATGTCGCGGATCAGCATGCCTGCGTAGGAATAGTGAATAAATAGATCTAAAACTATATGATTACTGCATAAAGTGGAGTAATCGATGGACGTCCTCGCCGCCATGCGGACCTTTGTCGCTATTGTCGATAGCGGAAGCCTGACGGCAGCTGCCGAGCTGCTCGATCGCTCGCAACCCTCCGTGGTTCGTTCGCTGGCAGCGCTCGAGACGCATCTGGATACGAGGCTTCTGCAACGTACGACGCGTCGGATGTCACTCACTCCCGAAGGTAGTGACTACCTGCAACGTTGCCGACAGATCATTAACGACGTCGATGAAGCCGAACGCGCAGCGAAGCAAGACGATGCGGACCCGCATGGGATGGTGCGAATAACTGCGCCCATTCAGTTCGGCCAGATGCATGTCGCGCCGTTGATGACTCGGTTCATCGCAGCTCATCCAGGCATTTCCGTTGAACTGCTTCTGCTGGACCGTAATGTGAATCTGGTTGATGAGGGCATCGACCTTGCAGTGAGAATCGGACCTTTGCAGGACTCCGGGATGATTGCACTGCCTGTGGGCGAGGTTCGACGAGTCGTCTGCGCTTCGCCTTCGTTGCTCGATCGCGTGGGAACCCCTGAGATTCCTCGGCAACTTTCGAAGCGTCCATGCATCAGGGTTCGAAATCTCGCGCGCGCCGGGACGTGGTCGTTTCGAGACGGCTCACGCAACGTTAACGTCCAGGTGCACGGCCGATTCAGCTGCAACCAGGTCGGCGCTGCGATCGACGCTTGCATTGACGGCGTCGGATTCGGCCAGTTCCTTTCCTACCAGATTCAAAGTCCGTTGCGAGACGGCAGACTCCGGCGCGTGCTCTCGCCCTTTGAGATTCCTGCCCTCCCCGTCAACATTGTCTATCCGGACAGCCGTTTCGCCACTGTGCGGCAGCGAATGTTGACGCGGTTCCTGAAAGAGCAGATCCGAGAGCGTGCCTTCAAAGCGGATCGCTGATCGCGAGATCCAGGAATCTAACCTCAGCCTGATGGGACTGAATATCCGCGACGGCCTGATCATGTCCGGCCGACTTCGGAGATTGAAGATTTCCAGGGCGTAGCTCTTGCGAGGTCTCGGGATCAGGCTAACACTCTGGCCTCGCAACGCTGCTATCTGTGCAATACCCGTTATTCCGGCAAAGCGCTCGCAGCTACGATCGTTTCGTCTGCGGTACCCATCACGCTAAAGATCCAAGGCTTGAACGGTGTCGTCTGCCATTGCACCAATCGTTCCTGCGCCTCGACGCTCAGTGTAGGCTCGCCAAGCAGGGCCGTGTAGTGGTCGATCGACGCCTGCACGTCGCCCGTGACCTCGAAGGAGACGCCTCTGGTGCCGCCCATGAGCGACATATCCGTGTACTCGATGCGATCATAACTTGGAGGGATCAGCTCGGGTGGAAAGTCGTCCGGGAGGTCCGCCAGGCTGGCGCCTCCGTCTTCTGCCAGGGGTGAGTCGAAGTCACGGGCGTCACCTTCCTCGCTGCCACCGTCGCCGCAAGCGGCCTGAGACAACAGGATAAGCACGCTCAGTAGCGCAATGGTTAGTCTATTGTTCACGTCATCTTCTCCAGTTAAACGTTTAGGCGGCGGGTCTCGAATGATTCGCCCGCGCGCTGCGCACCCGATCCACCATCTCACGCGTCGCACTGACCGATGGATCTCGCGGCAGGTAAACGATGTCGATTGACTCACCCTCCAGATAGTTGTCGAGCTCGGTGGGTGACACGCGAAACTCTTTACGATGTTCTTCATTGTCGCGCGACCGAAATGTGTAGGTCACGTAGTATTCGAACTCGCCTCGCGCCATGCGTCGTCGCTCGGCAGCGAGTACCCGTGCCTTCGCCGGCTCGCCTTCCAACATAAGGCTGGACATCTCTGCTCCGGCCGCGAACAGCTTGCGCTTCAGCGCGCGGACACCCATCCAGGCAAGCGCGACGGCTAAGGCAAAGGCAATAGTGGCGTAGGCAGCGGTCACTGCGTGCTACCTCTCGGACGATTTTTGCTTGACATGTCTTTACTCGCCTCCTCGCTGCGGATCCGTTAGTCCGGCGGCGGGTTAACGACGGGTGACTGATCCAGTGCTGACTGCGAAGGCAGATCCTCGACGGGAAATCCGTCTTCACCCAGCCCCGGTTGCGTAATGCGACCACCGAGGTCGGTACTACCTGCTCGACGCAGGTCTTCGTTGTCAGCCGATGAACCGGCATCCGGGCTGGCTGGCTGCTGGTCATTGTCTTCCGAAATGGTGGGCAGATGCCCCGGGACACAGGAACCCGTGCCACCCACGCCTGGCTGAGTGACACCGAAGCCGCCCGAATCCGTACACGGCTCCGGCACAGCGGATTCGACCTCGGTGGATTGGCCTGTAGCGCGATCGACAATGCCCTGAACGATGTCGCTGGGCCCGGTCTGCCGACCGCTTCCGGACTCGCCGTAGTATTCCTTACCCTCTCCTTCGGCATCGGCATCGTCCGCTGACTCTGACGAGCCACTGTCGCCGGATTCACCCTCGGCGCTGCCGCTCTCATCGGAGTCGTTGCCGCTACTGCTGTCCTTGCCCTCGTCACTTGAGTCGTCGGAGCTGCTATCCGAGCTGCTGCCGGAATCACCGCTCGAGCCGCCACCGGAGCTGCCGCTGGCGCTTTCGGAGCTGCTGCTGCCGCCAGCGCCGCTGCCGCTGCCGTACTTGTCATTCGAGCCTGAGCCTTCACTGTAGGGCTTGTTGTGGCCCACCGTCTGCCATTGCCCATCTTCGTTAACCTGTCGCGTCGTCGACGAACCATCCGGGCGGTGGACAGTGACCTGCTGGTCTCCGGTGTGCACGACCGTCGTGCCATCGCCGTACACGATGTCGCCCTTGTCGTTGATCTTGCCGACGCTGCCGTCCGGACCCACGGCCTGCACGCGCGTGCCGTCGCCATATTCGAACGAGGTACCGTCCGCATCGCGAACGGGTGCATCGATCGTGCTGCCGCTCGGGTAATCGTCGGCGGATCGCCGATCGGTCGTCTCCCAGGCGCCCGCATCGTTAACCCGACGTGTCGTCGAGGAGCCATCCGGCCGGTGAATCGTGACTTCCTGGTCGCCGGTGTGAACGACCGTCGTGCCGTCGCCGTACACGATGTCGCCCTTGTCGTTGACCTTGCCGACGCTGCCGTCCGGACCCATGGCCTGCACGCGCGTGCCGTCCCCGAACACGAACGACGTTCCACCTGCATCACGCACCGGTGCATTGCCGCCCGCCTGGTCGGCGGCGGAGTGCCGATCGGTCGTTTCCCAGGCCCCGGCATCGTTGACCCGGCGAGTAGTCGAGGAGCCATCCGGCCGGTGGATCGTGACTTCCTGGTCGCCGGTGTGCACGACCGTCGTGCCATCGCCGTATACAATGTCGCCCTTGTCGTTGACCTTGCCAACGCTGCCGTCCGGCCCCACGGCCTGCACGCGCGTGCCGTCGCCGTACTCGAACGACGATCCGTCCGCATCGCGAACGGGCGCATCGATCGTGCTGCCGCTCGGGTAATCGTCGGCGGATCGCCGGTCGGTCGTCTCCCAGGCGCCAGCATCGTTGACCCGACGTGTCGTCGACGAGCCGTCCGGTCGATGTACGGTGACTTCCTGGTCACCGGTGTGCACGACCGTCGTGCCATCGCCGTACACGATGTCGCCCTTGTCGTTGACCTTGCCGACGCTGCCATCAGCGCCCACGGCCTGAACGCGCGAGCCGTCTCCGTATTCGTAATACTCACCCGAAGAATCTCTAACCGGCACATCGACACCGCTGTCGGTCGAACGGCGGACCGTACCGCCCGCCGTCTTTGCACTCTTGTCTCCACCGGGGGCAGCACTACTCGGCGCACGACCGATCCCGGCCTGGCCGTCGTCGTCGCGGGCCAGGGAATCGGTGTCGTTGCCTGATCCGCCGATGCTGTCGCCGGTCCTGACTTCGGCGATCTGCGAGCCTTCCCCGCGGCCGAGGTGCTCGCGGTCCGCCGTTCCTGCG
>JAAUYH010112974.1_pt1 | contig 25790 bp, 19 predicted proteins | sample 7278061 | NCBI WGS metagenome assembly JAAUYH01 (sample SAMN14350203, study PRJNA611818) | marine sediment metagenome | isolation source: surface marine sediment (0.6m) | place: French Polynesia: Moorea | collected 2018-08 | reverse complement strand
CCGTTTAAAGATGTTTAAAATTAGACGACAGTTGCCCTAAGCTGGCACGCACCTAGAGGTGTCTTGAACTAGATAACGGCTCCTAGAATTTCTAGGGAACTGGTCACATCAAGGGCTTTTAATCAAGCCCCCGTTATATTGCCTGAGCAATTAACGGCGGGTTTGTGACTATTCTTGTTTCCGAATCTCCCTATATTCTTTTTTGTTATACCGTAAACTGTGTAAACAAGGCTTGATTACGAAATCTATTGTCATAATTACCCTTCATTTAAGTCAAAATTCACTCTTTCATACAGGTCTGGCAAGGAAATTTCAAACTCGTCTGAGCTTAATTTTAAAACAGCTTCTTCTCCTTGATAATCATTAAACAGCCATTGTCCATTGTCTTGCTTAACATATTGAGCGACATAGAAACGATATTGATCAATTAATATGTATTCTTGGAATTCAGGAAGGGAACGATAATAGGTAAATTTATCGGTGCGATAGTAATCTTGTGTTGATTTAGAAAGGACTTCTATAATAATTGAAGGATTGATGACGTTGCTTGTACTGGTTCCTTGATAGATGGGTTTTCCTTTAATTATCATCACGTCAGGATAGGTGTAGAGACGGTATTGTTCTATCCATACGCGAACATCATTAATATAAATATAATAATCTTGATTCTTAATTTTTAAAGGAAATTTTCGACAAAAATTAAGGGCAATTTGATTATGATTGGTTGTCCCTCCTGTCATTAATATGATTTCTCCATCTTTATATTCATGTTTATCTATCGATTTTTCTTCTAGTGTTAAGTATTCTTCAAGGGTGTAGTACTGTTTTTTTGTATGAATAGTCATGTTACCTATCAGGATTAGGATTGAAAGCTTTTATTTTTCCAGTGTAAATTGACTGTTTTGACTTAGATTGACAAATTGATTTTACCTCCGATTTATCAATAGGATGATGATCTTTACGTTCACCATAATCGTTTTATCTCATAGCGATCAAAAACTGTATCTCTACTAATAATAGGAATATCTTCGGCTTGTTCATGAATAAACCTTTCAAAAGGAGACGATAATTGTAACTTACCTACACTCACTTTAATGGCAATTTCCCAAATACTGGCAAGACTAAGTAATAAATCATTATCAGATTCTAGAAGGGCTTTAGTAGTTGTTTCTAATTGGGGACTATCATCAATAAACCAGAGAAAAGTATGAGTATCAAGTAATAATTTCATGACCTATATTCTTCAAAATCTTCTAAGGGTTCATCAAAATCGGGAGACATCCAAATTTTTCCTTTAGCACTGCCGCTTTGACGACGTTTTTTAGGTGAAGAGGAAACTTCTTCCACTACTAAACGAATTGGTTTGCCTTCTAATTCATGGGGTAATGTTTGATCTAGTTTAATTTCACCATTTTGACAAGTTCCTGTGACAATAATCATCATCTTCTCCTTATTTTATCTAATCCCTTTTGAGAATTGGTATAATTTCTTATTGAAATTAATTTAACAGTCTGACTTTTGTTACTTAAAACATGGTTGATAATTCTTTATGTATTATTCATTGATTAAACTCCCCCGATCTATTATACCATATATTATCTATCAGAATTACGCTTTCAAGCTGTTTTTTAAAAGTGTAAGTTTCTTATGATAAATAAGATTGACAAATAACTTTGACCCTCGATTGATGAATATTATGATAATCTTTTAGCGAACTGCAGCTTTCCTTTAACAATTCATCTAAGTTATTTAGCTTAAACACTTCTCCCGGAGGTCCGTTTTCTCTTCGTTCTCCTCCAACCACAATTAAATCTCCCTCTGGATTAAGTTTTACAGTCTTAATTTTCTTTAAACTACTTTTGAGTTGAGCAAGAGGTTGTTTTTTATTCCAGTCCCATACTTGAATGATGGGAATATTATTATGGTGAAAAACAATTGCCAATAAAGGGCGATTTCGACTAAAACTAAAATCATCAATTCCTTCTGTCGGTTGAATAATTCCTATTGCGTCAAAATCCAATTCAAAGTCAAAGTGTTTGAGTTCTTTAGCTGATGTATCCCATAAGAATATTTTGTTTTCTGTTGTAGTAGCGATCGCAACATTTCCTGTGGGAGTAAAGCCAATCTTGCTGATCTTACCCTCAATATTTAATTTAGTTGGATCTGAATCACTCGGGGAATCTTGGAGAGTAAAATATTCGCCATCACTAGGCAAAATCTTATCTATGTTCTTTGAATCAGATACATCCCATATTGAGCCATGATTACCTCCTGCCAAAAGTAAATATTTACCATCTTTACTAAAACTCATGAACTCTATTTTTGTTCCGTGATCGCTTGCATCAATACTACCTATTTCTTTATCTGGGCTTGCATAGTTACGAAACCGAACTTCCTTGGTTTGAACAGCCACAGCCACCAAATTATTGTTAGGACTAAAAGCGATTTGGTTCACATCTATTTCGTTTTCATTGTCTTGTTTAATATCAATTATCTTTTCAGGCGGATCTCCTGGATTTTTATCCCACAACTCGATCAAGCCCTGATTAGAAATTGTAGCCCATCGCTTTTCATCGGGTAGAAATTTGATACTAGCATAGGACCAAGATTCTTTATTTAAGAAAGGGTCAGACTCCGTATCACGGGTAATGTCATTATTTGAGGTGTTACTCCAGGTTTCAACCTTAGAGTTTTCCGTAAGACTAATAATATAATATTGTTGTTGTTGTCCTTGTCTCTTATGACGAATCTCCATACTTTTTATGGATGCCTGATTATCTTGTAAACTCAACTCTTTTTGTAGAAATGGACTTTTACGATTAACTTGCCAAGTTCTGGCAGAAGTCCCATTTTCCAACATGGTTATCAAGTCTATCTTTTGTGTAGATGTCTCGAAACTTGCATAAATAACTTTGTTAGTTTCATTGGCTTTCAGTTCCTGTGGTTGAGGACAATTCTCTTTTTTCTCAAAAGCCTTCTGACAAGCCTGATCTGATTTTAATTCTAAGAATGTTAATTTACGATTATTTCCCACAATGGCCATGGGTCGGTTATCAAATCGATCAAAGCCAAAGCTAACAGAAATAAACGAATTATTTTCGGAGTCTCCATAAACGTCCCACTCATGTAATGGTGGGTCACCCTGTTGGTAGGTTTGCCATTCCCAAACCCTTACCTTGGGGTTTTGACCTGCAGTAATAATTTGGGTTCCATCTGCGTTAAAGTTAAAATCTTTAAGATAAGCCTTTTCTCCTGGTAAGCCGTCATAAGGTTTAATTTTTATGGGTGCGATTTCTTGTGATTCACTGTTTGTATCATTCGTTGCTTCTAATGCTTGTAATGCTCGGAACTCAATCACTCCGTCATCAGTTGCCATAGCAATGATCTTATTATCAGGAGTAAAGAGCAACTTCTTAATGTCCTTCGTCCTCCCAAGGTTAATGGGAGGAAATGATTTGGGATTTTTATCTTGATGAGATACTCTCCAAATGCACACATCTCCTTCACTACTTCCAGCAGCAAGATAGTAGTTTTTGCTTCCATAATCTTGAATGTCACGACCAAAAGTGAGACTCTCAACGGTTAAGTCTGATCCTGACTGCTCATCTTTACATTTTAGAGTGTATAAAAGTCCAAAGTCTCCCTTGTCAAAAGCATTCCATACATTCACTGAACCGTTTTCTCCACCAGTTGCAATCATTTCTCCCTCAAGACTAACACTTAAACTCTTGATTGGAGCTTGATCAGTTTCTTTACAGAACTCAGTTTCTTGACAAAGCTTTCTATTTTCATCTGATTCGATTGAACTATCCCAAATTCTAAGGGTTCCTTTGTTCCCTCCTGTTACAATTTTCTTACTATTTGGAAAAGAAGCGATGGCGGTAATATTTTCCCTATCTGAATATTGGAATCGATTTTTTTCATTAATTTCATCATTGATTTTTTGTAGTGCCAGCACAGAAGAGGTTTCTATCGGATTCAACCAACTTGGTAAACTATTTATCCAATTAATATTTTTTAATTTTTGACCATTTTGTATAGCACTTTCTAAAAGTTCTATTTGCCCTTCTTGACTGTTATCTGTCCAGTCGCCAAGAATGCCATTTGCTTGCTGATTTATCTGACGACAAGTTCCCATAAATATAACTAAATTTACCACGACTAATCCCATAGCTACGCGAGCTACAATCTTTTTAATATCTTCTCCCGATATTCCTTGAAGCTTATCAAGGTAATTAGAAATAAAATTATATAATTTGTCTCGCAAAGGACGTATCAATACAAATACGCTCAGAACTAAAGCTAATAGCAAAAAGAAAAATCCTAACAGTTCTAATGGCCAGCCAATTTGCCGAAAAGCCAATGAACTTAAGACAAAGCAGATATCAACTAAGATAATCAGGGTATTAGTCAGTTGTTCTACGGCCTCTTGTGTTTTTTGTACTGTTGCATTTGTTTGCAGTGTAAATTCACGTCGCAGAGTATCAATCCACTGTTGATCGAGTTGTTGTTTATAAATTTTATTATGAATATCAACTCTAATTTCTTTTGTTTCCTGGTTTCCGGTAATAATAATTATCCCTAAATTCAATAATTTTTCATAATCTGAGTCTAAATATTCAATCCCATACAAAATACCATCTCTTTTTAAGATTTCTTCATAGACGGCTAATAATTTTGGATCATTTAAAAATTCCTCTTTAATTATATTAAAATGCTCTTTAACTAATTGATCTTCAAGAAAACTTTTGGATGTTACAATTTTATCAATTGCGTCAATAGTAATTTGTGTATTGCTTTGGTAATCCTCTTCCAAACAAGATACAATTTTATTAGTTAGTAAAGGATGTCCACTTGTCCAATCAATAATTCTAGCTACAATTTCTGTCCAATTATTAACTATCGTTTCAGTTAATTGTAAGGTTTCAAGCCTCAACTCAGATGTTCTAATCTTTCCGATACGAATTATTTCAACTCCGTTAATATCCTCAATTATTTTTTGATGCTTTTCAGCAAATGAGTGATTAATACGTTTGTCATAGTTAAATGTTCTTCCTAACAAAACAAAAGTTATTTTTGGATCATCATGACTCCTATTTAACTTAAACCTATTCTTTAAACATTTATAAAGACTATCTAAAAATGATATCCTAAAATTATGATTCAAGTGATCATCTTTAAATAAGATATCAAATTCATCTATAAAAATAATAACTTCTTTATTTTTATCAGCTTTTGGTAAGAGTATATTTTCTAAAAAATCTTCTAATAATCGATGTCCATTTAACGACCTAATTTCACTGGATAAGTCGTCACAGAGAGTAACTCCATTAGTTTCTTGAAAGTTAATCGCTAGATCATATATCAACCCTCTATAACATTTATCTTCATCATTTTTTCTATCTTCTTGTTCGGTACTACTTTTCAGACAAATATTAGCACACTGGAATTTTTGACTATTCATTAAGCGTCCACGGATTTCTTTTAATAAAGAGCTTTTACCAGTGTGAGGTGGACTTAGTATGTAGCAGTGCTTTACTAATATTCTGATAGGATCATTGTTGATTTTGCTTAAGCGTCCATAAATATGTTGTTCTGTTTCTTGTTCTATATAAAAATCAGTCATTGAACTATAAATCTCAATAAAGAATAGTTTAAAGTAAATTTAGGTCTTATAAAAGAAACAACAGTTAAAATAGTAAACCTTCTAAAAATATAAAGCATTTCCAATTTCAGGTTTGCTCTACCCTGAAAAATTGTAAAAAAACTTAAAAAACTGGACTTTTGGCAATTTTTGAGAATTAGGCTTAGGATCAAAAGGGTAAAATTGGTTAATTTAGAAAAATTCTATGATCCGTCCCCGTTGGTTAGTTCTCCTACTAGCAACCTCCCTCATGGTACAATCCTGTGGTCAGGTAGAAGTCCCTTTTGCTTGTAATGCTGAGTCGGTTTCTGAGTCTTCTCCCTTGTCAGACTCCCTTGACATTATGATTGCGGTCGATGGTTCTCAATCTATGCTAGGGTATGTCAGCGATCGCAATAGTCGCTATGTGCAAACCCTCAAGTTGTTGGATGATACGTTGTCTTTAAGTAGTTTGCGATCGCAGAGTAATTCCAGTTACTATCGTTCAGGAAAAAGCATCACTCGCAGCGATTTTAAAAAAGCACAATTACCCGAATTTTATAATAGTAGTAATCCTAATTTTCCTAATATTTCTGTTCCCCTCCAAGAGTTTATTTTACCACCAAATCAACAAGATAGTTTGTTGGTAATGGTAACCGATTTAGATCAAGCGGATGGAGATGTTACTATCGTTAATCAAAAAATAAAAGACACTTATCTCAATAATAATAATAAAGATTATGTTGTAGGAGTTTGGGGAATTAAAAGTGAATTTTCGGGAACCGTTCACGTTCAAGAACAAGGAAGACTGAGAAAGTTTAATTTTCCTAATTCTCAATCTACTGAAAGTTTGCGTCCGTTTTATGTAATAATTATTGGTCGTTACGAAGATGTGGTTGATTATTTTAAAACGGTACAAAATAGAGATAGTGAACTACTAGAAAATAGTGAATTAACTCTATTTTCTCCTTATAAAATTGTTGATGAAATTGCCTATTTAGATAAAGAAGTGATGACTGCACCCTCTGAAGAGCAAGCAGTTGCTCAACTGTGGAAACTAGAAGATGGTTTAGTTAAAGTACAAGCACAAGATAAAAAAAATCAACTGTGGGACATTCCCAGTCAACAAACAGGAATTATAATCATTGAAGATAGTGTTAACCTAAGGTCTGATAATCCAATAACAGAACTAAATTCTAATTCCCTGACTACCATAAAAACAATTCAAATGTTTGAAAAAGTGTCAGGAGAATTTAAAAATGCAAAAGAAATAGATGGAGATGGCACTTCTTTTAAAGAGATTATCAATATTGACCAATGGGAAGTCATAAAAGACAGTGATAGCTCAGCAGAAAAGTTAAAATTCATCACAACTATTGATGCTAATAAATTTCCCAACCCAGGACTCTATAGCTTTGAAATTGATGTTGTTTTAAAGAATTTACCCGAAGAAAATTGGTGGCAACAGTGGAATTTACAACCAGGACAAGATCACCCAGAAGATGGCTCTAAAACTCAAAATCTGTTAAACTTCATGAGAGGATTAAAAACCATTACCAGTAACTTAATGGCAGATAATCCTCCTAAAGTTGCTCGTTTCTGTTACGTTTTTCACAAAAAGTAAAAACTGTAGTTAAATTAATTTATGAGTGTTATTGTTATTGGAAATCGCGCCGTTGGCAAGACAAGTATGATAGTCGCTTTAGCAAAAGGGACAAAAAATGTTCAAGTCATTCAACCGAATGCTAACAGTTTAATTGAAAGATTTTCTAATCCTAAAACGGGAGAACTTGCGGGTACATTTGAAGTTAAAGATCCCATTTCTCTTTCTCTTAGTATTAACCTTTCTTCACGAAAGGGACAGGAGTTTGAGGTAAGATGGATAGATACCCCTGGAGAATATTGGTCTAACCCTAAAACGAGAGAAACTAACCCCAAAGAATGGAAAAAGCTGATTGAAACAGTTAGAAATAGTAAATCAGTTGTTTTATTACTTCCTCCCTATCTTTATCGTAGTAGATCGGTAGAATTAAAAGAAGGAGAAGAACCAGAAGAACTCGATCCTCAAACCTGGAAAACACAACTGAAAAATTGGTTAGCTTTTTTAAGGAAAAACTGTCCTAAAGTTCAACATCTTCTCATTACTATTCATAAAGCAGATTTGTTTAGTAATAATTTAGATGAGGATGAACAAAATTGGCAGTATGATCCCGATCAACTCTTTCGTTGGTCTGATTATGATAACCATATTCGTAAAACCTATTTTGATTTAGCCTATGATATTATTCGAGAACATAATTCTCAACCTCCCTATATTAGTCCACAGTTTTTTGTGACCACTATTCATAAACCAAACTTATTAGAATTACCTTGGGTCTATTTAGGATCTCATTTAGCTCATGACTACAACTTCTAGTGAAATTGAAATTCGTATTTTTGGAGCAAGAAATGCAGGAAAAACCACCTATCTTGCGACCTTAGCTGCTTGTCCTTCTGGACTCAAAGAAAAGTATCCAGGAATCGAAGTAATTCCCCGTACTACCGAAACCCAAAGTTTAGCTGATCTTGCAGAAGATATTCTTAAAAAACAGGCCAGAATTGCCCCAACTATATATGATGCAGAACAGCAACATAACCTACCTTATTACGACTTTTTAATTAAAATTCCTGCTTATGAAAAACGAAAAGAAATTGATATTGAATTAACAACAAGAGACTTTCCTGGGGAATTTTTTGAGAATATTCCTCGGAGAGATAAAGAACAAGAAATTATAACTTGGATAGATGAATTATTTACCACCACAAGATGGATAATTATGATGACAGACTGGGAACCTCAATGGGATAAGTCTGTGTACAAACCAGCGTTTGAAAAGCTATGTCAAGAACTTTCAGAAAGGGAAGAAAACAATGGGGAATTGAAAGATTTACGGATAGCTGTGGTAATGAATAAATGCGAACGAGGAGAACTTTGGCCTTGTCGTCTTGATCCCGATGAAGATTTATTTGAAGTTCGTTTACCAGAAACCTATCAACTACTAAAAAAGAATATATCTGATCATAGATTGCAGTTTTTTGCTTGTTCTGCTTTTGGTATTTTATGCGATCGCCGTGAAGGGTTTGATCCCCGTCCTAACTGTTATCTTCCTGATGATGGAACCCCCGAAGAAGTTAAAGCTTATTTACGCGATCCGGGTAGTTGGTATCCTTATGGATTAATTCCTCCTCTATACTGGTTAGCAACAGGAATACGACTCGAAGAATAACTCAAACTAACTATCTATTGTTGAGGATAATTATCGACTATGGTGCATCTATTTCGCAAACAAGAACCAGAGTTACCAGACAACACAGAATTTCGTATTATCGGACCCAGAAGTGCGGGGAAAACAGCTTATTTAGCTGCCTTAGCTTATTGGCCCAGAGCCAACAAAAATAGTCCGATTGCATCCGTTACCCCGATGGATGATGATACTAAACGATTCATTGGTATCGCTAAAGATATCCTCGAAACAGGTGCGCTACTGGCACCCACGTCTCGACCTGATGACCCTGACGTAATTCCTCCTTATGGTCTTAAGATTACTATGAAGTCGGATTTTCAACTCAGTAATCAAAGTTTTGAAGTGATTTGTAAAGACTTTGCAGGAGAACTTTTTGAGTTATTACGATATCAGAAAACTGCTGAAATCGAACCTTATTTACAAGAATATGCAGAAGTACCAGGATTATTAATTCTTTTAGATGGTACTTTTTTTACACAAGATCCCATCTATGCTGAAGGTTTAGCCAGTTTAAAATCTGAATTAAATTTAAGATTAGTAGCAAAAAATAAATCTTTGAGTAATTATCGTCTTGCTGTTGTTTTTAGTAAAGCAGAACAGTCTCAAGTCTGGACTCATCGTCGCAATATTAAAAGATTTATGCGCTTAAAATTTCCCAAAACTTATCAAGTTTTACACCAATGGAGTATGCAGTGGAACTCTCCCATTAACTACTTTTTCTGTTCTGCATTTGGAATGAAAGGTAATCCTCCTACCCCCAATGTAAAGGTAACCAGTCGAGAAAATGGGATAACATTAGGAATTATCGCTCGTAAAGAAGCATGGCGACCTTTTGGTTTAGTCGCTCCCATTTATTGGTTATATACTGGAAAAGATATTCCCGAATTAAGAGATATTGAGGAGTAATTGTATTATGAGTATAAAAATTTGTGAATTTTCAAGAAAACTTTCAGATCCGATACAAACTGATGGAAAATGGGTATCCACAGGATTTGATAAAGAGATTGGATTGAGATTTGGTCCAGAGTCAGGCGTTCCTGAAATCATTGAAACTGCTGTTAATCATCAGCAGTTTCGTCTCAATGACAACTATCCTCCTAACGAGGGAAAAATAGGTTTAATTGCTAAAGAATTTGAACAGTACGCTATCTTAGTAGTAGCCAATAATTTATCTGATGATAAAGCTCGTCCTTTGATTGGTTATCGTTATTTTTGGTTAGAAAAACCAGAAAATACTGATATTGATGGAGTGGGAACATTACTTAAATGGTGGGAGAGTAAAGGTCAACCTTGTTTAGAACTAAAACCTCATGAAGAAACCGAAACTCTTCAAAAAGAAAATTATAAAAATGGCTATTATAATGCTGAAATTTATCAAGCAGAAGCTTTTAGAGGATATTATGATCAGGTAGAAGAAATTAGTCATCAAATTAACGAAACACCCTATATTTTTACAGTAGAAGAAAATGAAGAAAATGATCAATATCCCAACTATTTACAATTACATTCTTTAGCCTTACATTTACACGAAAAATATAATCGACCGATTGTGTGGACATGGAATATTTTTTGTTTAGAAAATCCTAACCCATTTACTTTGATTGGTTGTGCAGATGAAAAAGATGAAAAATATTTTAAGTGGAATAAAAAACATACGAACCTTTTCATTTCTCTTGAGCAAAATGTTTCTTCATCACTAAGTGGTGATACAGGTCAAAAAACAGCAACTAATATTCTTAAACAAGCTATTCAAAAAATAGCCGAAAAGAAACAGGTTCAAGATAATATTAATACTTTAATTAATGAATTAAAAAACAGTAATAGTGTAGATTGGGATTGGGGGGGAATTATTGATCCAACTTGGTATAAAAATCACAATCAATTTCAAACTACTAGATATAAATCTTTGATATTATTCCTTAATACTCAATTGAAAATTGACCAAATTGATATTAATCCTATAAGCTGGATTGAAAGCTTAAAATCTTCCCCAGATACTCAAGATAAAAAGAAACCATCCCCTGTGAATGAATATGCTACCGATATTATTGAGCTTCAATATGAGCTTTTTAAATCTTGTTATAAAGATACTAAAATAAACAATCAATTAGTCCCAAGAATTAATAAAATAATTGGAGAGCTATTATTAGACTTCTCCAAATCTCAAGAAAATGCTCAGGTCATTGAATGGCTATTTTTAGCATCTCCTAAATTATGGAAAGAGCGTTTAAAAAATTATGCTAATGATCTTTTTAATCAACTTTATGATTATCAACAAAAAGGGAGTGAAGCTAAACAAATAGAGGAAGAGGATAAGTTCTTATTAAAGATTATTGAAGATTTAAAATATAGGCAAGAAAAAGTACCGACTAATGCTCCTGGTGCAGAACTTGCTCGTCAAAATTTTGATAATCAATCTAAGCTGTATGAACAATATAATTACTCCCAACAAACAACAATAAAATTTCCTTCTTATCAACCCATTGCTGAATTATTTGAAAGCATAGAATCTTATCCTTTATCTGCTTTTTTCTATCAGCTTAGTATGGGTGATGTTCCTAGCGGTTTGAAAAAGCAATGTAGTGGTTTACCTGAAATTATTCCTCTCAAAAACAGCCAAGATGAGCAACCAACTGAACCTCTAAATAGTCGTGAAAATACTAACCAATCTAATTGGAAAAAAAATATCGGATTAGTTGTTTTAGGGATTATCATAGGTATAGCATTAGGACTACCGATTCAAAAGTTTGTTAAATGGTATGATAAATTCTGGTACTCACCCATTTCTAAAAATGAATCTAAGATTATTTCTTCTACTCCTATTCGTGAGCTTTTCTTATACTTCAATCTTCTAGAAAGTGGAGATTTTCGTAAAGATATTCAACTGAAAAATACTGAAAATTTGGATAAGTTCATTAGTTCAATACCAAATTTTGGCACTCCAAACTTTAAACAAACAGAAACAAGACCTGAATTCCTAAAAAATCGAAATAATACTCTAGTTAAACAACCATTATATGGATATATAAAAGGATTAACTCCTGTTAAAGAAAAACCAAGTCTAACTTATAAAGCAGATGAAATTGATGAGAAAAATCCTGTCAAAAATATTGAGATTAAACAAGTAAAAGAAGTGCTAAAACAACCACTCGGTATTTATAAAGGGGAAATTAATGAGATATGGGACAAGGAAACATCAGAGGCCATTAAAGTCTTTCAACAACAGTACGAAATTGAACCTTCTGAGGGTAACTTAGCTTCAGAGACATGGAAAGTTCTTTCTATTATGATAGAAGACAGACAACTTGAAGAAGCAGCAAAACATCTTCAATCAATTATCAAAGAAAGTAAGAATTATAAGGAGTTTGAAACTAAATATAATCAAATGAAAAAGTGCAAAGAAATGACTGCTCAACTTTATTCTGAATGTTTAAAGGAAAGACCTAAAAAAACAGAAGAAACTGGAAAAACTGGAGAAACTGAAAAAACAAAAGAGGAAAAAGATGATGGAAACTCTTAAAATTTGTGAATTTTCAAGAAAACTTTTAGACCCTATACAAACTTACGGAGGATGGGTATCCCCAACTTATGGAGAATGGGTATTTAAAGGAATCGATAAAGAGATTGGATTAAGATTTGGACCAGCATCAGGAATTCCTGAAATCATTGAAACTGCTGTTTATAATCATCTTTTTCGTCTCAATGAGAATTACCCTCCTACCGAGGAAAAAATAGGTTTAATTGGGAAAGAATTTGAACAATACGCTATCTTAGTAGTAGCCAATAATTTATTAGATTATCACGAACGACCTCTGGTGGGTTATCGTTATTTTTGGTTAGAAAAACCACAAAATGTTAATATCGATGGTGTGGGAACATTACTGAAATGGTGGGAAAGTAAAAATAAACCTTGTTTAGAATTAAAACCTCATGAAGAAACGAGAAAGATTCAAAAAGAAAATTACGAAAATGGATATTATAATGCTGAAATTTGTCAAGTGGAAGCATTTCGAGAATATTATCATCAAGTAGAAGATATTGGTAATCAAATCCAAGAAACTCCCTACATTTTTACAATCAAAAAAGATAAAACTAATAGTCAATATCCTAACTATTTACAATTACATTCTCTAGCTTTACATTTACAAGAATATTATAATCGACCGATTGCTTGGACATGGAACATTTACTGTTTAGAAAATCCTAATCAATTTACTTTAATTTGCTGTGCGGATAACAAATATTTTGAATGGAACAAAAAACACACGAATCTTGTAATTCCTCTTGAGCAAAATGTTCCTTTATCATTACGTCGTGATTCTCTTCAAAAAACAGCAACGAATAGTCTTAAACAAGCTATTCAAAAAATAGCAGAAAAAAAGCAAATTCAAGATAATCTTGATACTTTAGTTAAGGAATTACAAAATAGTAATAGTGTTGATTGGGATTGGGGTAAAATCATTGATCTAACTTGGTATAAAAATCACAAACAATTTCAAACTATTAGGTATAAATCTTTGATATTACTTCTTAATACTCGATTGATAATTGACCAAATTGATATTAATCCTATAAGCTGGATTGAGAGCTTAAAATCTTCCCCAGATACTCAAGAGAAAAAGAAACCATCCCCTGTGAATGAATATGCTACTAATGTTGTTGAACTTCAATATGAGCTTTTTAAATATTGTTATAAAGATACTAAAATAAACAATCAATTAGTCCCAAGAATTAATCAAATAATTGGAGAGCTATTATTAGACTTATCCCAATCTCAAGAAAATGATCAGGTTATTGAATGGCTATTTATGAACTCTCCTAAATTATGGAAAGAGCGTTTAAAAAGTTATGCTAATGATTTTTTTGCTCAACTTTATACTTATGAACAGAAAGGTAGTAAATCTGAAAAAATCAAAGATAATTTTTTATTAAAAGTTCTTAAGGATTTAAAACTTAGGCAAGAAAGAAAAAAAACTAATGAAGCTCAAGAATTTCTTAATCAATCTAACCTATATACACAGTATAATTATCAGCAAGAAAGAACAAGAAAATTCCCATTTTATCAACCAATAGCTAAATTATTTGAAAGCATAGAATCTTATCCCTTGTCTGCTTTTTTTTATCAGCTTAGTATGGGGTATGTTCCTAGTAGTATAAGTAATAAATGTAGTGTTTTACCTGAAATTATTTCTCTAACAATTAGGAAACATAAAAAAGAAACTACCCAGAAAAATCTTGATAAGAACACTAAGATTAATTTTTTAAATGTTAATAACATACAATTAATTACCCCTTCTGTAATCGTAGGTACATTGCTAGGTATATTGTTAGGTGTACCCATACAAGGGTGGTTTAAAGGATATGACAAAATATTGTACTCCCCCATTTCTCGAAATAAATCTGAGATTATTTCCTCTACTCCTATTCGTGAACTTCATTTATACTTAAATCTTCTAGAAAGTGGCAATTTTCATAAAGATATTCAACAAAAAAATATTGAAAATTTGGACAATTTAATGAGTTCAATACCACATTTTAACGATCCAAATTTTAAACAAGCAGGAACAAGAACTGAATTCTTAAGAAATCGAAATAATGATTTTGCTAAACAACCATTATATGGATATATAAACGGATTAACTCCTCCTATTAACCAACAACCAAGTCAAACTTATAAAGCAGATGAAATTGATTTTATTTACTCTCTAAAAAGTCTTGAAATGAAACAATCAAAAGAAATTTTAAGACTACTCGGTATTTATAGAGGGGAAATTAATGGTATATGGGACAAGGAGACATCAGCGGCCATTAAAATATTTCAACAACAGTACGAAATTCAACCTTCTGACGGTAACTTAGGTCGACAGACATGGAAAGTCCTTTCTATTATGATACAAGACAGACAAGTTGAACAAGCAGCACAACAACTTAAATCAATTATTAAAGAAAGTAAGAATTATAAGGAATTTAAGACAAAATATAATAAACTAAGTGAATGTAAATATATTCAACATCAACTATATTCTGACTGTTTAAAGGAAGGACTAAAACAACCATAAGAGAAGAAACTTCAAAAACAGATGATATTTAACCAACAAGCTAAAATCTATGAATTTTCAAGAACGTTCCTAGAACCTCAATGGTCAGACAATCTTAAGCAATATGTTACCACGGGTTTTGATAAAGAAATTGGATGGGAAAGCAAAAAAGTTCCCAAAGATATCATTAATGTTGTTCATAACCATTTATTGCGTATTAATGATAATTACCCCCCCCAAGGAAATGAGATTGCTTTAATTGCCAGAGAACTTAAAAATTATGCTATTTTAGCAGTAGCAACTCAATTAATAGATAATCGTTATCGTCCTTTAGTTGCTTATCGTTATTTCTGGTTAAAAAAACCTTCTAGAAATGATACCGTAGATGGTGTAGGAACCTTATTAAAATGGTGGCTAAATCAATGGGAAAATCAAAACACTTTATATTATAAATTAAAACCTTCTGCTGAACATAAAATTGAGAAAAAACCTTACTTAACATCTTTTTTGTTAAAAAATGATTTAATTAAACAATTTTATGATGAACCATTATTTAAAGATATAAAGACGAGAAATGAGCAATCTCAAAATAGTTTAGTTGTTCCTATTCAATATAATCTCGAAGATGAACAATTTCATATTCTTGCGTTAAAACTTAGTCAAGAATATAAAGTTTCGTTAAATTGGGCTTATAATGTTAATAAATTAGAACATCCTGAACAATTTACGCTCATTTATTCTCAAGATAGTTTAATTATAAATAATCTTAATGAATCTTATCAAAGCTTTTCTGATAATGATTCTTTAGATAATAGCTTATCTGATGTAAACTTAACAGAAACCAACCTGAAACGGTGTTTAATAGAAATAGCAAAAAACAAAAACTTAGATCATAATTTTTTAAAATTAAGTAACTATTTAGAAAAAATAGATAGCCATAATTGGCACTGGGAAAGTATCATAGATCAAACATTTATTCATAGCTCTAATGATATTAAAAATGCTAAATATCGAGGTCTATTAGCAATTTTAATGCCTTCTCCACAGGTATTTGAATGGCTATATTGGATAAAAGAACAGAATAATCAAAACTTTTTTTTAGCAGGGATTAAAATTCAAGATCAATTCATAAATTTTCTGATAAATGAAGGTATCATCAATAACATAAAAATTCAAAATCATATTGATAGCATCATCATTGAATTGCTTTTAGAAGAATCTGTAAATATAAAAAGCCATTCTCTCCTAAAAGAAAAAGAATATCTTTTTATTAAATCATCAACTTTTTGGAAAAAATATATTCGAGAATGGGGAGAAATTTTATTTTACAAAATCTCTTTTGAACCTTCATTTAAAAGTGATAAATTATCTCAAAAAATTTCATCAGACTGGAAAGAATTACAAAAAAATCAAGAATTATTATTAGAAAAAAAAGATTACTATGAATGGATGGGGAGATTATTTGCTCAAGTAAAAGTTTACAGTTTATCAGCCTTTCTTTATCAACTAAGTTGGGGAGAAATACCCATAGATATTTATACAAAAGCTGACATAAAATTTGCATCTTTTCAACAAAGTTCTCGGACATCGGGACTACTAAAATTATCCATATCTAATTTCATAGATGAGTTGAGATTTTTATTAGCTAATATCTATCTAGTCTTAATTCAACGAATATCAGCCTTGTTTCCCCACTTTTTTAGAAAGATGCGCTAAAATCACAGTAGCCTGAAATATGGAGGAGTGACCATTGTGTGGATAAGGGGTTTATTATATAGTTTAGCTGGTATTACTGCTGCTTTGTTTGGTTGGAATATTGCTTTACTATTAGTTTATTTAACTAAATTTATTCTAACAACTATTTCTAAAAATGAAATTTCTTCTAGTCTTGAAACAACCCTATTTAATTTTGAGAGGATTTTTTTACCAGAAATATTTTTATTCCCCATTGTCGCATCTTGTTTAAGTGTATTATTAGTTTTAACTGCTATTTATTTAAGTAATCCAACCCATGACAAAGCCAATAGAAGAAAAAGAAAAGATTATATTTATATGGCTTTAAAAATGGGTATAATAACAGGTTTAATATCGGCTCTAATTACTATTATATTATATCAACCTGATTGGACTTCTGGCGTTATTAGAAGGTTATTTGGTTGGGGTATTATTGGGTTAGGAATAGGTTTAGCAGAAGGACTCTGTTGGCGTTTTTTAACAACAGAAGGGTCAAGTTCTTTTACAATAAATAGACTTATAAGATCACCTATTTTTGGGTTTTTAGCCGGATTGATAGCAGCTTTTTTAATCGAATTAATTAGACAAACAACTAAATTAGGAGGATATGAAGAACCCCTAGGGTTTATAATTTTAGGGATATGTTTGGGACTATCTTTAACCTTTTCTACTACTCCTGCTTATCAAGTTGCACTGAGAGCAGGTCGAGGTTTTGGAATGACAAAAAAACAAAGTGATAATAGACAGGATAAACCTAAAATCATACTCAACGATAATACTGTACCATTAAGTTTAATTTACTTTTCTGATCAGGACATAATAGAAGAAGGATTATCAATTCAACTCCCCACTAAAAATCATTCTACTATTGTTATTGGCTCAGCTAACGATTCACATATATTTTTACCTGGAACCCCAACAAAAGCAGCAACATTGACCCTAGAAAAAAAGCAATGGACAATTAAATGTTTTGCAGAATATAAAGTCCAAATACAAGCCAAATATTTATTAGAAAATAGCCGTCCTCAACCATTACATCATAATCAAATACTGACTTTTTACTATGAAAAAGACAAAGAAAAGTTTTACCGCTTTATTTTTTACGATCGCTTCCTTGATCCGAGTACCTAAAAAAATGACTTTATTCCATCAAAAAGCCGTAATATTAGCTAGTATTTTTGCTAGTTTCTTTACACTACCAGTTCTTGCTAATTCTAATACTGTTGAAATAATTAGAGATAATTCTGAGCAAGATGATGTTACCTTAAAAGTTAGGGTGGTTAACGATCAAAGAATTCCCATTCGAGGACTAACGGTAGAAAACTTTGAAGTCAAAACCACGCTTCCTAATGGACAAGAAGTGGTATTAAAAGAACCAGATATTCAATTAATACCACCAGAAGAAACTCAACCTGATCCTACCTATTTAGTCATCTTATTAGATATGAGTGGTAGTATGAAACATGAAGATGATTCTGGTATAATCAAGTTAACGGGAGCAATTAATGGAGTGCAAGCATTTCTTGAGGCCATCGAAACGCAAAACCTTCCTGTTAAAGTTGCATTAGTTCCCTTTGGAGAAGGGTGTAATAATAGTTATCCCGTTACTCAAGAAATTATTAGAGAGAGTTTAGAATCACGTCCTTATCTAGACACTAAATCTTATCTTAAAAAACTTGCTAATATCGATGTCTGTGCTGCTACGAATCTTTACCAACCTCTGACTGAAGCAGTAGAATTTCTAGGGACTGACAACCGTTTTCAACCCGATGTATCTGGAGTTATACCACGATTAGGTGTTATTTTATTTACGGATGGTTTTGATGCTGATCCTAACCGCGATCGTGAAGAAACACGCTTTCAAGACTTAAAAAATACTTTGGAACAACAGAATCACGTAACGGTTCATACCATGGGATATGGAGAGTCTTTATCAGAAGTGTATAACCGCGCTGATTGCGATTATAACTTATCAGGAGAAAAGCTAACGGTTAATAATCTTTTACAATGGTGTCGTTTTATTGGAAAAGATATTAGAGAGTTTATTGTTGATCAAGATCGTCTACAAGACATTGCTCAGACAACAGGGGGGATTTCCTTATTTCCTGAAAATGCTCAACAAGTCATTGATAGTTTAAAGACATTTTTAACCACTTTACGAGAATATGAGATTACTTATGAACAACCCAATGCAGAAAAAGCAGGTTCTTATAAAACTCAAGTGATTGTTAATTCCGAAACTCATCAATTAGAAGAGCTACCTTCTAACCCAACAACCGTCCGATTGAAAAATTTTTCCTATCAACCCCTATCTTGGTGGGAACATCTCTTATTTTTAATCATAACCATAATCATTGGTTTAGTCGGCATCAATCAATTTGAGCAATGGAGTCAAAATCTAAAACAACAAGCTAAGAGAAATCTTCATTCTTGAACCTCCCGTCGCTGAAAGCGAGGGATTCCCATATAGACAAATTCTGCCCCGAAATTCTTCCCGTCCGCTATGCCGAGGGTCTTCTTTCGGGAAGAATGATAAAATGATCATCAGGGATTGATACTTTTGTCTCTTTTTAATCATCTAACCCGAACCCGTGCTTTATAAAGTCCGTTGTCGTCCTGCTTTTGCTGCTTTATTTGTCACCCTCAACCCTGGAGAAAAGATAACAATCAAAATGGGTTCAATTATTAGTATGGATGGAGATGTAACCGTCAAAACGCAGTTTTGTGGTTTTTGGCTATGGGCATTAGTTAGACAATTTTGTGGTGGAGAGGATACTTTAGTCCAGTATGTGATTAATGAGACGGCAGACCCGATAACGGTGGTTTTGAGTCAAACAACCATAGGAGATATTGAACGCATTGATTTATCCCAAGGTTCTATGTGTTTACAACCAGGAGTCTTTTTAGCCTATACCAAAGGGGTTAAAATTGAAAATCATTGGGCTGGCTTTGGTAGTTGGTTAGCTGGAGACGGATTATTTAAAACAAAGTTTAAAGGGAAGGGACGGGTGTTTATTGGGGCCTATGGCGGTATTATCAAAAAAACTGTTTATCAAGACTTAGTTATCGAACAAGGACATTTATTGGCTTATCGTCCCAAAACCCCTGTAAAATATCACAAAGAAGAAGAAAAAGTCTATATTACTGTTTCAGGGATAAAGGCTAAAAATAAACGGACTCAAGGCACTATAATTTATTATCAGTCTCGTACTATTAAAGGGTTACTAAATTATCTTCGTTCTTTAGTTTAGGGTTGGTTGAGATGCTTCCTCAACTATTAATAAAAATATATTACTGTCTAACCAGTGAGTTGATCACTTAACAGATAATCTATTATCATTATCATCAGAATTAATCTCTGTAAATAGATTTTATCCATAACTAAAATGTTAATGAGAATCGATATTGATCACATTCATTGGTATGTAAAAGATACAGGCAATTGGAAAAAGTGGTTTATTAATGTGATGGGCTTTCACTCCATTGCTGGCGGGAAGAATCATCATACTTATACAGAAATTGTTAAGACTGGAAGTAAAAAAAATCCGATTATTTTTGTCATTTCTTCTCCTTTATCTGATCAAAGTCCTGTAGCTAAATTTCTAGACATTCATCCTCCTGGAGTGGCTGATGTTGCTTTTAGAGTGAGTAACTTAAAGATGTTACTAGAAAAAATAACGAGACTTGGCACAGTCATTAAAACACCAATTCAAGAAAAAAAGTACACTCAAGGTTATCTAAAATGGAGTCAAATTATTAGTAGAACAGGTATAACACATAGCCTATTTGAACGGCAAGGAACTACTTCAATTTTACCCGAAGATTGGATTCAAGAGACTCCAATTAATAGTAAAGATAAAAATTATTTTTTGGGTTTAGATCATTTGGTTTTGAATGTTCCGAAAGGAGAGTTAAACTTAACAATAGATTGGTACTATAAAACATTAGGATTTCAAAAAAAACAGTTCTTTAAAATAGAAACACCCCAATCAGGCTTATATTCTCAAGTTATGTTTCATCCTGTGGGAAATATACAATTGCCCATTAATGAACCCATTTCTAAAAATTCACAAATTCAAGAATTCTTGGATATTAATCACGGCTCAGGGATCCAACATATTGCGTTGAAAACTAATAAAATCACGGAAGTCACTCGAAAACTACGCAACAATGGCTTGACCTTTTTAAACGTCCCTAATACCTACTATGAAAATTTAGAAAAATCTAATTTTGACTTGAGACTTAATCAACAAGAATGGCAGGAAATTATTAAAGAAAATATACTAATAGATAAAGAACAAGCCAAAGACAATCAAAATCATCCGTTACTTTTGCAAATATTTACTGAACCCATTTTTGAAAAACCCACCTTCTTTTTTGAAATCATCGAAAGACGAGAACAAGCCAAAGGGTTTGGAGAAGGTAATTTTAGAGCATTATTTGAAGCTATTGAAAGAGAACAAATCAAACGAGGAACGCTTACATAACTCATCATCAATAATTCTTGAAATAATCTAAAATCCTTCCCTTTAAAATAATTTAATTTGTTATCCTAGAAACAAAACCAGTGTCTCCGTTTTTAGCCGTCGAATGCCATCAAAAACTACTAATACTAATACGACAACTACCCCAGTCACCACTTGCATTAATTCCTTATTCGTCTCCCCGACTCAAGTGATGCAAGGAGAAGGAACCATATCTCAGTCAGGACAAGTAATCTCTGGTTTGGGTAAACGTCCTGTAGTTGTAGGGGGAAATCATAGCCTTAACCTTATTTCTTCTCATTTAACCCCAATTTTTAAACAATTTAGCCTCACAGCAAACTTTGATAGCTATGCTCCCGACTGTTCGGAAACTTCCTTAAAAAATCTCGCTCAAACCACCCAAAATCATCAAGCTGACTTAATTATTGGGGTAGGTGGAGGAAAAGCCCTTGATACCGCCAAACTACTGGCTCATCAGCAACAACTCCCCATCGTTACCATTCCTACCTCCGGGGCTACCTGTGCCGCTTGGACAGCCCTTTCTAACGTTTATTCTAACCAAGGGGCGTTTCAATACGACGTACCCTTATCCCGTTGTCCCGACTTACTGATTCTAGACTACAATCTCATCAAAACAGCCCCAAAACGGACATTAGTCGCTGGCATCGGAGATGCGATCGCCAAATGGTATGAAGCCTCTGTTAGTAGCGGTAATTCTAGCGCAACGTTAACCATTGCTGCCGTACAACAAGCCCGGGTATTACGGGATCTTCTCTTACAAAAATCCGTTAACGCTTTGGATAATATCGGGGGAGAAGATTGGCGAGAAGTGGTTAATGCTACCGTCTTGTTAGCTGGAGTGATTGGGGGGTTAGGGGGGGCAAATTGTCGCACTGTAGCCGCCCATGCTGTCCATAATGGCTTAACCCATATTCCGGCTGCCCACGATGCCTTACACGGGGAAAAAGTTGCCTACGGTATCTTAGTGCAATTAAGGCTAGAAGAAATGTTACAGGGGAATCAATTAGCAGCCACCTCTCGGCAACAACTATTAAAATTCTATGACGAGATTGGTTTACCCAAAAGTTTAGAAGACTTGGGATTATCTCACGTAACGTTAAAAGAATTACGTCAAGCTGCACTGATTACTTGTCATCCGAAGTCTGATATTCATCGTTTACCGTTTAAAGTATCCCCAGAACAACTATTATCAGCCATGGTGTCAACTCTGGCTGATAATTAACAGAAATGGCAAGTCATTGCGAGGAGATTGCTTCAGAGGCAGAGTTAAGTCTCAAAATAAAATTAACTCAAAATTTTGCCTCTTCGCAATGACATTTTCCCTATACTTTAGGTGATCTCAACAATTAAGATGCCGTTCCTACGGTTTCTTTGTCTTTTTTAGCTGATCCTTGAGTTCCCAGTTGAATTAATTCAACTTTATAACCGTTAGGATCTTCTACAAAAGCAATAACCGTTGTCCCGTGTTTCATGGGACCGGGTTCTCTAGTAACATTCCCACCTTGTTGTTTAATTTTTTCACAGGTTCCGTAAATATCATCTACTCCCAGGGCAATATGTCCATAAGCATTCCCTAAGTCGTAGGAATCCACCCCCCAATTATAGGTTAATTCAATCACTGCGCTGTCGGACTCATCGCCATACCCCACAAAAGCAAGGGTAAATTCACCCCCTGGATAATCTTTTTGGCGAATCAGTTTCATTCCTAACACATCACAGTAAAATTTTAAGGATTCTTCCAGGTTTTTCACCCTTAACATGGTGTGTAAAATACGCATAATTTCTTGATTCAGTTAAACAACTATGTGATCAGTGTGATCTTTATTTGTCATGTTATCATTTGTAAACCAAATTTTCTGTTGGGGGACAGGTAAAGGTAACCCTTGTTGATCAAATTCGTTCTTGAGACGACGACGAAATTCCCGAGACACATCCCATTGTTTGAGGGGTTTGGTTTTAATCCAAACTCGAATAATTAACCCTCGTTCAGCAAAGTTATCCACCCCTAAAATTTCAGGTTTATCTACGATATACTGTCGCCATTGTCGATCTTTAGCCATTGCTTCAGCTACATCTTTAACAATATGCAAGGCTTGATCAATATCGGCATCGTAAGCAACAGGAATTAATAAATCAGCCCGTGACCAATTACTAGAATGATTGGCTACAATTTTAACTTCACTATTAGGAATGGTAATTAATCTTCCTTCTGGATCTCGCAATTGTGTAATCCTTAAATTGATATTTTCAACAAATCCCCCAAAGTCTTGAACTTGGATGACATCCCCCACAGCGTATTGATCTTCCAGGATAATAAAAAAGCCATTAATTGCGTCTCTAATTAGGTTCTGAGATGCTAAAGAAACCCCTACCCCTAAAATACCTAAACCAGCTAATAAGGGGGCAGTATTAATACCAATTAACGATAAACCAATAAGGAAACCCGAACCTGTAAAAACGACAGTGACGACACTACGGAATACCACAGTAACGGTATCAATTCGGAGTTGTAGACGTTGATTTTCATGAAAATCTAAGAGGTTACGAATCATCAAAGCAGATGTTAACTTGGCAATTAAAGCGTAACTTAAACGAATAGCTACGTAAGTTCCTAAGCCAACAAATCCTAATCTTGCAGGAATTCTCAACAGGGTAATTAACCAAACTTGAGCAATTCTTGTATAGGGAAATAAACCAACTATTACTAAGCTAGATCCGATCCAAATACCCGCTTGAGCCAGTTGTAAGAGTCGATATTGAACTTCTTTAATATTCCAATGTTGCCGATTGGTTAACAACATGGACATGGGCTGATCGCTTCTTTCTTCTCCGATACTTTCTTGAGATGATTTTAGATGATGAATTTGGCGGCTAATCAATTTATTGATAATAAAAGCACCACCCAAAATACCGATGGAAATTAACCCTCTAGAAATTATATATTCTAACTCACGCTCACTTTTTGCTTGTTGTAACCCTTCTTTTAATCGCTCACTAATGTTACTTGCTTTTGTTTCAGCGTCAATGCCTTCATTTTGAAAATCCAGGTTTCCAATGGTGATTAATTGAATGGTTTCATCCCCGACAGTGACATAAATTTTAGGATTTTCTCGTCCTCTATGGGTAATTTCTAAGTCTGGGTTTTCTTGGGAAAAATAGAGATCACTAATTCTATCTAAACGAGTTTTGATAATCTCAACCCTTTCACCGAGTTTTGATTTTGGGTAGGTTATATTGAATAAACAACGACCATCTAAGCGAATACAAGTGGTGATATTTGCTTCTTGAGAATTTTGCGGTAGCCAACTTTCTGTATCCTTAATTTCTGGTAAAAAAGGAATGACTTGAGGTTGTGCTTTTGCGGGTAATGTCCCTTGAAACGTGGTTATAAATAGTAGGGTGGTGGTTAAAAGTTTATGATTTAAAAAACGAGTGAGTGAGAGCTTATTTTTTAAGGATTTCAACATAAATCAATCTAAACGAAAACAATTACTTCTTTGGTAATCTTCCTTTTGGTAAAGTGGTCAAGCTTGATACAGACAAGGAAAAATTGTCCATCAAGTTAATCTTAGTATAACTTAACATTGAGATTTCGCAATAGACAAGGGTTGATAATGGATATTTTTTGGTGATCAAAAATACATTATCAACCCATCAAGAATTTATGACTTTTTAAACTGATTTATGCTTTTAAAGCGGGTTTATAATTTAAAACACGAATTAACGTTCCTTCTTTGGGTAAATCTTCAAATCTTAGGCGAAGTTTATCGTTATTAACCTGTTTAATATTCATGTCTTTTACTAGGTCTAAAAAGTCCCCTAACGGCTCAATGTCACAGGTTTTTTCATCAGCCGCCGAAGTCCGATAATGGGTAGGTATCATTACTTTAGGACGTAAAGTTTCCATTGCTTGTTTCCCTTCTGTGGAATTATACGCTTTCGGACCGCCACCGACAGGGATACAAGCCACATCTGGACTGCCTAAGAGAATTTTTTGTTCGATATTAATAGGAGCAGCAGCTCCTCCTAAATGTACCACCCGAATACCCCCTTGAGTCCAACGCCAAGCCACATTGGTTCCGAAACGTTTACCTCCTTCGCGATCGTGGGCAATCCCTACCCCTTGCAGTCGAAAGCCGTTAATTTCATACACCCCGGGTTCATACAATACTTTGGGATTCCCTGGTAAATTTTCGGCGGCCCCTTCGTCCCACATTTGACTACTAATAATCACTAAATCAGCTTCTACTCTGGGTAAACGATAACCTGCGGTACAACCAATAGACCGAAACGGGTTGGCTAAAATTCTGATCCCCCCTCCAGTAAACAAAAAGGCGGTATGACCTAAATATTGAATCAATAGGGAGTCTTTACTTTGGGCCGAAACTGCTTGAAAACGAGAAGATAGGGAAACTCCTGAAGCTGCGATCGCACTAGCCCCTGCATATCGTATAAATTGTCGCCGTTTCATTATCAATCTTAAAAATAGAATTTATTACAGGATACTGCATTCAAAGCCCACCAGCGTAGCGTTCTTTAGAGGTGGGATGTAGAATGCCCACCTTTAGGTGGCGTGAAAATTAATTCTAAACATAATTTGATGGGG
>JAAUYH010141382.1_pt1 | contig 25794 bp, 21 predicted proteins | sample 7278061 | NCBI WGS metagenome assembly JAAUYH01 (sample SAMN14350203, study PRJNA611818) | marine sediment metagenome | isolation source: surface marine sediment (0.6m) | place: French Polynesia: Moorea | collected 2018-08 | reverse complement strand
CGGGCGACGACCGCCTGTTCACGGCCGTCCCGGCGGATGTCATCCACCGATTCGCACAACCCGGAGAAGTAGCGGTCGATGTCCGACGGGTCGAGCGCCACCGCCAGGTGGATGGTGGCATCGGCCCCGTGGCCGCCCAGGGCGGCGACCGCCAGCAGAGGGCTGGTCGCGAGCGGCTGCGGGCAGGGCAGTGCCGCACCCCGCCCGCTGGCCAGCCGGTAGGCCAGGCCGCTGCCGCGGCGACCGGCGATGCGATCCGGCCAGGCCATCGCGACCAGCACGGCATCCGATGGCGGCGACGGCTTCGACCGCGCGGGCCCGACCCGGCGTTCGGCCTCCCGGGCCGTCGCCAGCACCCGTCGGCGGGCCTTCTCGTCCACCCGGGCGCCGCCGCCCGGTGTGCGCCGGCCATCCGACAGCAGTTCCAGCCTCAGGCCGAGGTCCGCGTCGCCGGCGCCGGGTTCGAAGTGCAGGAAATCGCGGTCGGACAACAGGGCTGCGATGCGGGCGGCGTTCGGCAGGGCGCCGAGCTCGCGGGCGCGAAGGAGCATGTGCGCCAGGCGCGGTTCGAACCCCGCTGTCGCCATAGCGCGTCCGTGGGCCGTGGCGGCGCCGCGCGCGTCCAGCGCCTCCAGCCGGGTCAGCAGGTCGACGGCCTGATCCCACGCCGCGCGCGGCGGCGCGTCGAGCCAGTCGAGCTGGTCCGGATCCGACGCGCCCCACACGGCCAGTTCTAGGGCCAGCGCCGCCAGATCTGCCTCGACGATGGCCGGCGGGTAATCGCGAGCCAGGCCGTCGTGCTCGCCCCGGCTCCACAACCGGTAGCACGTACCCGGGCCCTGGCGCCCGGCGCGGCCACGGCGCTGCTCCGCCGAGGCCTGGCTGATGCGCACCGTTTCCAGCCGCGTCAGCCCGGTAGCCGGTGCAAAGCGCGGACGACGGCAGAGCCCGCTGTCGACGACGATCCGCACGCCGTCGATCGTGAGGCTGGTTTCGGCGATGGGCGTGGACAGGATGAGCTTGCGCCGACCCTCCGGATCGGGCCGTATCGCGGCATCCTGATCCCGATCCGGCAAGCTGCCGTGCAGCGGCAGCAGCACCACGTCGCCGGAGAGGCGGTCGCCGAGCAGTTCGGCGACGCGTCGAATCTCACCCACGCCGGGCAGGAACACGAGCACGTCGCCATCGTGCTCCGACAGCGCGGTGCGGATGGCCGCGGCGGCCTGGTTGGGAATCGTCTCACCAGGTCGTGCCCGTCGATGGTGCACGTCCACCGGCCAGGCGCGGCCCTCGCTGACCAGCCGCGGGACACCGCCGAGCAGGTCGGCAACGCGGCCGCCGTCCAGCGTTGCCGACATGACCAGGAGCCGGAGGTCCGGGCGCAGCGCCTTGTGCGCGTCCAGGGCCAGGGCCAGCCCGAGGTCGGCGGCCACGCTGCGCTCGTGAAACTCGTCGAAGACCACCACCCCGATGCCGGACAGCTCCGGGTCGTTCTGGAGCATCCGGATCAGGATGCCCTCGGTCACGACCTCCAGCCGTGTCCGGGGCCCTGTCCGGGTATCGAGGCGGGTGCGGTAGCCGACGGTCTCGCCCACCCGCTCGCCGATGAGCCGGGCAAGGCGACGGGCGGCCGCGCGGGTCGCCATCCGCCGCGGCTCCAGCACGACGATGCGCCCGTCGCCGAGCCAGGGTTCGGTGAGGAGCCTGAGCGGGACGATCGTGGTCTTGCCGGCGCCGGGCGGGGCTTCCAGCACCGCGTGGCCGTCTGCCAGTGCCGCGCCGAGCGGGTCCAGCACCTCGCTGACCGGCAGCGTGTTCATCGCGTCTGGCAGGGAGATGGGTCTGGCCACGGCGGGTCCCGGGCGCCCGCGGGCGCCGTCCGGCGTCAACGGCCCGGCGGCCTGCGACCGGGCGGGCATCGACGAAGTTCTGCTATTCTCTGCCGCTGGTCCGGCGAAGGCCGGGCGAGCAAGCATTGGTCCGAATGTCCGACTCAGACGATAACATCCAGTCGCCCGTTTCCGTGGCCCGCATTGTCGTGACCAGCGATGACGGCCGTTCCGACGGCGAATACGCGCTGACCAAGCGGCAGATGATGATCGGGCGGCGCATGGACTGCGATATTCGCATCAACAGCAAGAACGCCAGTCGTCATCATGCGCAGATCTTCAAGGTGCTGAGCGACGACTACATCCTCGACCTGGACAGCAAGAACGGCACCTTCGTCAACGCCAAACGCGTCAAGAAACACTCGCTGGAGCACGGCGACATCATCACCATCGGCGGCGTCCGCATGGAGTACATTGCCGGCGACTGAAATCCGCCCGGTCCGGCGTCAGCGCCCGGTGGCCGCCTGGCGAAGGGCAATGTGCACGATGATGTCGGGTGCCGTATCCACTGCCGGGTCCTCGCCGATGGCGATGTCCAGGCGCCGCCCGCCGCCCACGTCGATCTGCACACCCGTGGTGAGCATCACCGCCGTATCGGCCAGTTCCTCCAGCCCGCTGTCGTAGAGTCCGCGATGGACGTCGAGTTGCGCGACCAGTGCGACCCGCGAGTGCACCTGCCAGCCTATGGCCGCGCTTCCCCACGGCACGATGTCGCGCAGGCGTTCGTCCAGCAGTCCGCCGCTTCCGACGGCGGTGACGCCGGCACGGGCCCACACGTCGATGTCGTCGCGGTCGAACAGGCCGCTCCGGGCCAGGTCCAGTCCGAGCGACCAGTCCGTTCCGCCGGAGCCGGTGAAGTCGTCGGCGTCGCCCGTCGGCAGCTCGACAGCGGCGGACACGGCATAGCGGGTGGCACCGCGGGCGGCGGATCCGAGGCGGCGGGTGGCCACGAGCCGGACGTCGCCGATGCCGCTGGTCGGATTGTCGAGGGTCACGGCGTCGCCGCCCGCCTGCCGATAGCTGTAACCGAGGCGGTTGCGAGGCATACCCGGTCGCTCGCCCTCGGGCAGGCCGCTCACGTCGTGCCAGGCGTCGATGAGGCCGTCCATGATGCCGTTTTCCTGCACGACCAGGGGCAGGTCCAGGCCGACATGCCAGCGGTCGTTCACCGCGCGACGCAGTACGAGCAGGCTGCGCCATGTCTCGCCGTCCAGCTTCAGCGCCTCGTCACCGGATTCGCTGACGATCGAGTGGCTGGCGCCGTCCAGCACGAGCGCCCACCGTGTCGCCCCGACGCCGGTCGCCGGCACGGGCTCGGGCAGCGGGATGCCGGCATTCTGCACGAACGGTGTGAGGTTCTGTGCGGCGAAGGGTCCGAATTCCGCCGCGGATACGGGTGTGGCCAACAGCGCACAGGCGGCCGCGGCGAGGCGGCGCAGGGCAGGGGTCACGGGCGGTGCACCGGCGGCATGCCCGCTATACTCGCCGCTTGCCCGGTCCGGCGCAAACCTCGCATAATCGCCCGCTTCGCAGGCTCCCCGCCGGGATGACAAAGGACGCTCCTATGCCGCTGCCGCGCCCCCGAATCCGCCTGTTTCCGCTGTTTCTTGCGGCCGCCCTGGTGGTCGTTGCCAGCTGCGCGGGTCCCGACGGGCCCGCGGACCAGGCGACCTCCGGGGACGCCGACTACGCGGAGAAGATGGCGCGCGAGCATGCCGGCGACAGCCCCGTGTCCAATCCCATGTCCGAGACTCCTGCCGACGGCGACATCGAGACGCGCATGATGGAGTATGCCCAGGTGGGCGGCGAGCCGGTGCTCGGCTACCTGGCGATGCCGGCGGATTTCGACACGGTGTTGCCCGGCGTGCTGCTCATCCACGAATGGTGGGGCCTCAACGACAACATCAAGGCCATGGCCGACCGCCTGGCCGGTGAGGGCTACCTGGCGCTGGCGGTCGATCTCTACGGCGGACAGGTCGCGTCGGACGCCGACAGCGCCCGCGAGTTGATGCAGGCGGCCACCGCCAACATGGGTCACCTCAAGACCAACCTGCGCAGCGCCTACAACTTCCTGGCCAGGACCGCCGGCACGGAACAGATCGGCACGCTCGGCTGGTGCTTCGGTGGTGGCCTGTCCCTCGAGACGGCGCTGATGCTGCCGGGGCATGTCGATGCATCGGTCGTCTATTACGGGCGCCTGGTCACCGACGCCGACAGGCTCGAGGCCCTGGACGCGCCGCTGCTCGGCCTGTTCGGGGCCGAGGACGAGGGCATCCCGGTAGCCACCGTCCGGGAGTTCGAAGCGGTCCTGAAGACATTGGGCAAGGACGCGCAGATTCACGTCTACGAAGGCGCCGATCATGCGTTCGCCAACCCGTCGGGTCAGCGCTACAACGCCGAAGCGGCCCAGGACGCCTGGAAGCGCACCCTCGCGTTTCTCGACGAGCACCTGAAACAATAACGTCGCGCGGCCGCGGGCAGCGTCAGTCTCCCGTGAGCACCCGCACGTGTTCGGCGGCGCTGCGCGCCAGCGCGCCGAGGTCGTATCCGCCTTCCAGCGTCGACACGACGCGACCGTCGCACCACGTATCGGCCGCTTCCAGGATGCGCTCCGTCACCCACGCATAGTCGGCTTCCACGAGTGCCAGTTGCGCGAGCGGGTCGGCGCGGTGCGCGTCGAAGCCCGCCGACACGAAGATCATCTGCGGACGAAACGCGTCGAGCGCCGGCAGCCAGTGCTCGATGACCGCGAGCCGGAACGTCTCACCGGTGCTGCCCGGCGCCAGGGGTACGTTGATCTGGTGACCCGCCACGCTCGGCGTGTTCGTGTAGGGGTACAGCGGGTACTGGTAGGTGCTGCACATCAGCGCGCGCGGCTCGTCGCGAAAGATGTCCTCGGTGCCGTTGCCGTGGTGGACGTCGAAGTCGAGCACCGCCACGCGATCGAGGCCGTGGTGCTCCAGAGCGTGCGCCGCGGCCACCGCCACGCTGTTGAAGAAGCAAAAGCCCATGGCCCTGTCCCGTTCGGCGTGGTGACCGGGCGGGCGGACATTGCAGAACGCGTTGTCTGCCGCCCCGGAAAGGACCAGGTCGGTAGCGGTGACGGCAGCGCCGGCCGCGACGAGCGCCGCATCCAGCGAGTGCGGATTCATCGTCGTGTCGGCGTCGAGCTCCACCAGCCCGGACTCGGGCGCGAACTCGAAGATTCGTCCGATGTGTGCCGCGTCGTGCACGCGCGCGAGTTGCTGCTCGGTGGCGGCCTGCGGCTGTTCGTGAACGAGGATGTCCAGCAGCCCGTCACCCGCCAGACGGTCGTTGATGGCGGACACGCGTGCCGGGCTTTCGGGGTGCCCGGGCACCATGTCGTGCAGCCGGCAAACGTCGTGCTGAAGGTAGGCGGTCTTCACGCTGGCGGGCCGGATTTTGCGTTATGTTTCAAGCATGAAGCCTGCATGCGGCGTTGGCGCGACACGCATTATGCGGACTCGCTCACAGACGTTTCCGGGCGATGATCGTAAGGTATCGCCATGCAGGAAAAATACTACACACACTTCGTGTTGAGCGAAACCGACTGCAGCGCCTGCGGCGAGTTCACCGGTGTCATCGAGATCAACCGCGCCACGCGCATGCCACTCGACCTGGGTGACGTGCAGCAGATTCTCGCCGACAACCTCGAGGTCGACCGCGACGAAGTCACCATCCTGCAGTGCGCCCGCCTGCACTGACCAACTGGCCGTCATCGACGGCGCCGAAAAATACCCGTCTTTGCGAGCCCGAAGGGCGCGGCAATCTCATGATGCTGTCGTGAGGCCGGGTCGGCGGCGGACTTCGCCATAACCTGAACGAGATCGCCGCGTCGCTACGCTCCTCGCGATGACGGTTTGAGATCGCCGCGTCGCTACGCTCCTCGCGACGACGGTTTGAGATCGCCGCGTCGCTACGCTCCTCGCGATGACGGTTTGAGATCGCGCGTCGCTACGCTCCTCGCGAAGACGGGGGTCCGGTCGATTGACGACTTATGTCTGTGTGCGCTCGTCGGCGCGCCGGGGGTGTTGTATAGTGCCGGCGGTTTGAGGGCTTTGAGGCGCATGGACGACACCCGCGACGTATCCGGCACCGACAGCGACGTGCAGCCTGGCGACGGCCTCGTCGAGGCTGGCGAGCCGCGGAACGTGCTGATGACACGGCTCGCGGCCGTGTACGAGCCACGGGTGCTCGACTGGATCCGGCGCGTCGAGTCCGCCACCCGCGACCGCGATTGAGCTGCGGCCGTGCGGGAGGCTTGAAGCGCAGTGAAGAGCCCGCCCCCGGAACGCCGCGACATCCCGGCCATCGCCCGCCTGCTCGAATTCTGTCGAGTCCGCGAGGTGGCGCCGAAGACCATGATCATCCGCGCGGCGCAGATTCCCGACACGCTGTATTACCTGCTCGACGGTTCGGTCGAGGTCATCATCGAAGACGAAAGCGGCAAGGAGATGATCCTCGCGTACCTGAATCCGGGCCACTTCTTCGGTGAGATGGGTTTCTTCCAGGACGACAGCGTGCGCAGCGCCTGGGTGCGGTCACGGACCACCTGCCGCATCGCCGAGATGAATTACGCGACCTTCGCGAAGCTGGCCGCCGAACGTCCGCAGATCGTCTTCGAGATGGCCACCCAGCTCGCCCTTCGCCTGGCGAGAACCAACAGCAAGGTGAGCGACCTGGCGTTCCTCGACGTGACCGGCCGGGTCGCCCATGCCCTGATCGACCTGTCGCAGGAGCCGGATGCCCGCCAGGCGCCGGGCGGTCGGCTCGTGGCGGTGACCCGTCCGCAGCTCGCACGGCTGGTGGGGTGTTCCCGGGAAATGGTCAGCAAGGTGCTGAAGGTGATGCACGGCCAGGGCCTCATCCGCGACGGCGGTGACGGCATCCTGGTTCGCGACGAACCGGTGTCGGGTTGAGCGCGGGCTTCAAGGATCACTTCTCAGGGCATGCGTCCGACTACGCGCGCTACCGCCCCGACTACCCGGAGCCGTTGTTCGACTGGCTGGCCGAGCACGCACCCCGGCGCGGCCGCGCCTGGGACTGTGCCACGGGCAGCGGCCAGGCGGCCGTGGCGCTCGCGGCCCGCTTCGACGAGGTCATTGCAACGGATGCCAGCGCGCGCCAGATCGACAGTGCCGTGCCGGCGCCGGGCGTGCACTACCGCGTGGCCGGCGCCGATGCGAGCGGCATCGACGCGAACACCTGTGACCTGATCACCGTGGCGCAGGCGGCGCACTGGTTCGACCTGCCGGCCTTCTATGCCGAAGCCAGGCGGGTGGCCGCGCCCGGTGCGCTGGTGGTGCTGTGGACGTACGCGTTCGTGGATGTCCCGGGGCCGGCCGGCGAGGCCATCGTTCGCTTCGGCAAGGGGCGCGTGGGCTCCTGCTGGCCGCCGGAACGGGCACTGGTGGAAGCGGGCTACGCGACGCTGCCGTTTCCCTTCGCTGAAATCGAGGCCCCGGCGTTTGCCATGCAGGTGCGCTGGACCCTGGACGATCTGCTGGGGTACGTGAGCACGTGGTCGGCCACGAAACGCTATATCGAGGCGACCGGTGTCGATCCCATCCCTGAGCTGGCTGCCGAGCTGGCGCCGCACTGGCCCGGTGCACACCGGCCCCTCGACATCCGCTGGCCGCTCCATGTGCGGGCCGGATATGTCGCCGAATGAGCGGCGCCGATGCTCCCGCTGGTGCTGAAATTTGCCGGCTTGTTTATATCGATCAATTAGTTACGCTATTGATCGGCCCGCGCCGTGTCGCCTGCGGTCAAGGCCGGGTAGAATGACGGGTGCATTGCACCAATTCGACCTTGGTCCAATGAGATTTTGGCCCACTTCTGAATTATCCTACCTGTCCGGCCCTCGGTGGCCGCGGTAGCCTCAAGGGAATCCCGATGCCTGAAAAGACTGTGACGCTGACCAACGACGAAACCGGGGAATCGATCCAGCTGCCGGTGCACATCGGCGTTCGGGGCACACCGGTCATCGACATTGCTCGGCTGAACAAGGACTTCGGGCATTTCACCTTCGATCCGGGGTTCGTGGCGACAGCCAGCTGCGAAAGCAGCGTCACCTACCTGGACGGCGCCGAGGGCGAGCTGACATACCGCGGATATCCCATCGAGCAGCTTGCCGAGCAGTGCTCCTACCTCGAGGTGTGCTACCTGCTGCTCAACGGCGAACTGCCGACGGCCACGCAGATGGCCGACTTCGAGGATTCGATCACCAACCACACGATGATTCACGAGGGTCTGCGCGAGTTTTTCGGCGGCTTCCGCTACGACGCGCATCCCATGGCCATCATGACCGGCGTCGTCGGTTCGCTGTCGGCCTTCTACCACGACTCGCTGGACATCCACGATGCCGAGCAGCGCGTGACCACCGCGCATCGCATCGTCGCCAAGATGCCCACCATCGCGGCCGCCGCGTACAAGCATTCCATCGGCGAACCGTTCATGTATCCGAACAACTCGCTGAGCTACACGGGCAACCTGCTGTACATGATGTACGCTCGCCCGACCGTCGAATACGTGGTCGATCCGGTCGCCGAGAAGGCCCTCGACGTGCTGTTCATCCTGCACGCGGATCACGAGCAGAACGCATCGACGTCAACCGTGCGCCTCGCCGGTTCCTCCGGCGCGAATCCGTACGGCGCCATCGCTGCCGGCACCGCATGCCTGTGGGGCCCGGCCCACGGCGGCGCCAACGAGGCCGTGCTGCGCATGCTCGACCACATCGGCGGCGTCGAGAACATCGACAAGTTCATCGCCAAGGCCAAGGACAAGAACGATCCGTTCCGCCTGATGGGCTTCGGCCACCGCGTGTACAAGAACTTCGATCCCCGGGCCAAGATCATCAAGCGCATCGCCCACCAGGTACTGGAGAAGTACGGCGACGATCCGCGCATGGAACTGGCGATGCGGCTCGAGGAGATCGCCCTGAAAGACGAGTACTTCGTCCAGCGGGGGCTCTACCCCAACGTCGACTTCTATTCGGGCATCATCTACCAGGCCCTGGGCATCCCGCTCAACATGTTCACCGTGATGTTCGCCCTGGGTCGCGCGGTGGGCTGGATCTCGCACTGGATCGAGATGATCTCCGATCCGAAGCGCAAGATCGGACGTCCGCGCCAGCTGTACACCGGCGAAGAGCGCCGCGACGTGGTGCCGCTCGACCAGCGGTAACCCGATCGCGCGTTGCGGTCGTCCGATGCCGCCGCGCATGCGTCGTACTCTTCGCTACTTTGCCTACGGCTCCAACCTGCACCCGGAGCGGCTGCGTCGTCGCACGGGGTGGTGCCGCGTGCTCGGTCCCGCCACCCTGACGGGCTACCGGCTCACCTTCCACAAGCGCGGGATGGACGGCAGCGGCAAGTGCAACGCCCTGTTCACTGCCAGCGGCGACGACACGCTGTATGGCGCCGTCTACGAGATTCACGCGCACCACAAGCTGCGTCTCGACCGGGCCGAGGGGCGAGGTCGGGGTTACAGCCAGGCACGCGTGCGGCCCGTGATGGCCGGCGGGCTGATCAATGCCTTCACGTATCTGGCCCAGACCGACTACGTCGACGAGTGCCTGGAGCCGTTTGACTGGTACCTGGACCTCGTGATGGAGGGGGCCCGGCACCACGCGCTGCCCGATCACCACCAGCACGCCCTGCGGTCGGTGTCGGCGTTGCCGGATCCGGTCGGTCATCGCGCCGGATTGCACCGGCGCCTGGTGGAAACGATACGGCGCCTCGATGAGGCGCCGGATGTGCGTCGGCTCGCACCCGACCTGGGCGGGCACGAGCCGACGACCTGGGGGACGCCGAGGTTCCGGTCAGACCGTCGGCTCGGCTGAGGTGGCTTCCGTCGTCTGACCGTCATCGGTGCGACGCAGGCGTGCGGCGATTTCGTCGCGCTGCATCCACAGCAGCGACGCTGCGGCCAGCCAGACACCCACGGCCATGCCGAACAGCAGGCCGCCGTCGCCCTGCACGACGACGCCCAGCGGCGTGAACAAGTGGAAGAAGATGGCCCCGCTGATGATGCCGAGCGCGAGCAGCGCGCCGGCGGCATTCAGCGTGCGCCAGCCCGCCCGGAGACCGGCCAGCAGCAGCACGGCGGCGATCAGCTCTGCCGTCCCGATCACGTAGGCGTTGAACGGCCCGGGGGCCACGAACAGGTTTGAGACGCCGAAGGCACTGGCGGCCCAGGCGTCGAGCGTGCCGAAGATGTGTTGCGTCTCGGGCGAGTCGGCGAACTTGAAGAACAGCGACTGTACGAAAACGAAGGCGATGTACAGGGACAATGCAGCAGGCACGAAGCGGGTAAGGGATTTCATGGGACGATACTCCGGGTTTGCGTGTTGCGATTTACCTAGGAGACCCGCCCGGGCCCGAAATTATTACGCGGGTCGGAAAACGCGTGCTGGTCGAGCGGCTCGTCGGGCCGCCGCCACCGGTTCGGCACATTGTCGGCCGCTCCGCGCCACAAAGCTCTGGTGACATGGTCCTCTCGCAAGGGGAGGGGACATCATGGAAACGAACCCGCGTCGGTGGGCATCCACCAGCACCGGTCGTATCGTGGTCATCGGCGTGCTGTGCCTGGCACTGCTGGTGCCGCTGTTGCTCGTGACCAACCTGGTCAACGAGCGCCTGGCCACGCGCCACGAGGCCGAGCATCGCGTCAGTCGCAGCTTCGGCTACGACCAGACGGTCGGCGGACCGGTGCTCGTCGTTCCGTACCAGCTCCGGGTCGTGGACCGGCAGGTCCCCGAGCGCTACGGGCCCATGCGCTACCTGTACGTGCTCCCGGAGGAACTGCAGATCGACGCCGGCCTGGGCTTCGAGGAACGGCGGGTCGGCCTGTACGATGTCACGGTGTACAGGACGGCCCTGTCGGTCTCGGGGCACTTCTCACCGATCGAGGTCGAACCGCGCATTCCGGACGACGCGCGTGTGCACTGGCAACGCGCGCAGCTGCTGCTGCCGCTCACCGATCCGCGGGGTTTGCGCGGTGTGGAGCACGCGGTTCTCGGCACCGAGACGCTCACTTTTCGTCCGGCCGGCGCCACCGACTGGCTGCTGGCCGGCGTGCTGGCGCCGGTGTTTCGCAACGAGGAGCCGGCCAACGGGCCGCTGGCGTTCCGCATCGACCTTTCCGTGGCAGGCACCGGGAGTCTGAAGTTCCTGCCCCTGGGCCGGCGGTCGGTGGTCGAGCTCGAAGGACCCTGGCCGGATCCGAGCTTCATCGGCAATTACCTGCCCCGTGACTACGCCATCGACCAGGGCGCGTTCAGCGCGCAGTGGGAGGTCCTCGAGCTGAACCGCTCCTACGGCCAGATGCTGCTGGCGGGCGGCAACCTGCCGCATCTGATCGACGCGTCGGCCTTCGGATTCGCGCTGTACGAAGCGGCGGGGCCCTACCAGCAGGTGACCCGGTCGCTGAAATACGGGCTGCTGTTCATCGCGCTCACCTTCGTCACGTTCTTCGTGCTCGAGGTGCGCCTCGCCGTGCGCCTGCACCCGGTGCAGTACCTGCTGGTGGGGCTGGGCATGTGCAGCTTCTACCTGCTGCTGCTGTCGGTGTCCGAGCACCTGGGCTTCGGAGCCGCCTACGCCCTGGCCACCGTGGCGCTGGTCACCATGCTGACGGCCTACGCCGGCACGATACTCGCGCAGCGCGGTTTCGGGTTGCTGCTCGGCGCCGGCGTCGGAATGCTCTACGGCATCCTCTACGTGCTGCTGCGGCTGGAGGAGCTGTCGCTGCTGCTGGGCAGCCTGCTCGTGTTTGCCATCGTGGCGCTGGCCATGTACGTGACCCGGGACGTGGACTGGTACGCGGTCGGCGACGGTGGCGACGAGGGGCCGGACGGTCGCCCGGCTGCCGCGGCGAACACGGCGTAGCGTCGACGGGTCGCGGCCGCTACTCGGAGTCGTCGAGGAAGTCCGTGTCGTCCAGCGCCTCGTCCTCGTCGTCGACTTCGACGATCCGAGGCGCGATCTCGCCGACCTGCACGTCCACCGGCTCGGTGGCGCCCTGTGCCTGGGCCTCGGCGGCCGACTCGGTGACCTCGGTGACGGGCTTTTCGATGCCGATGTGGAAGGCGGCGAAACCCGGCATCACGAACTGGTTGAGGGCCATGCCGAGCACCCTTCCGCGCACCGGTGCGAGCACGTCGGTCTCGACGTTGGTGATGGGATCGGTCACGGTGCCGATGACCTCGTCCTTGCGCACCCGATCGCCCAGCGCCACCTGGCTGACGAGGACGCCGCCCTGGTCGGCGCGCACCCAGGTCGACCGGTAGTACACCGGCTCGCGATGACCCCAGATCGTGATCTTGCGCACCATGCCCATCTCGTTTAGCAGCGTCTGGATGCCCTTCACGCCGTGGTCGACTTCCTTCTCCTGCACGCGTTGTGGCGCGCCCGCCTCCAGCGTGACGGCGGGGATGCCGGCGTTCACCGCCGCGCGCCGCAGCGTTCCCTGGGCACCGTCGCTGTGCAGGACGACGGTCGATCCGAAGCCCTGGGTCAGGCGCACGACTTCGGCCCGCGTCAGGTCGGCGCGAAGCTGCGGCAGGTTCGCGCGATGGAACGAGCCGGTGTGGATGTCCACCAGCGCATCGCAGTGCGTGATGATCTCGTTGAAGAACGAATGGGCAATGCGTGCCGCCGCGCTGCCCGTGGGATTGCCGGGGAAGAAGCGGTTGAGGTCGCGCCGGTCGGACAGGTAGCGCGTGCCGCGCCGGAAGCCCTGCAGGTTGACGATGGGCACACCGATGACGGTGCCGGCGAGCCTGTCGGGGTCTAGGTCGTACAGCACGCGCCGCACGATTTCGATGCCGTTGAGCTCGTCGCCGTGCACCGCGCCGGTCAGGCACAGTACAGGGCCCGCGTGCACACCGTTGACCACCAGTACCGGGGTCTGCACGTCGATGCCGGCAAAGCTCTGGGTCGGCGACCAGGACAGGCGCGTCGAGGTGCCGGGCATGACCTCCGTACCGAGCAGCACCAGGCCCGGCTTGGGCTCGGCGGCAAGATCGCCGTGCGCGGCCGGATCACCGTCCGGCGCATCGCCCGTTTCGTCGTCGCCCGCAGTCGGTGCCGCCGCGGACTCCGCCTGCAGGGAGCCGTCGCTGTCGGGTAAGGCAACGGGCTCGGAGAGGTCGACGTTGTCGGCGACCGGTGGTCGCGGCGTCGGATCGGGCTCGGGGGCCGCTTCGGCCTGCGGGGCCGGGGGATCGTCGGCATGCGCCTCGGTCGTCCCGGTCACTTCGGACGCTCCGGTCGGGGCGGCTGCCTCCGTTGTCGCGGAGACGGGGAGCGGGGTACTCGCCACATCGCCCGCCGTGCCCGGCGCCTGTCCGACGGCCGCCGTCGACAGGCCGGCTACGGCAAGTAGCAGTGCGAACAACCAGGGCATGCCTGCGCGGAAGATGGCGTGTTCTTGTTCTTTTTCGGCCATGTTGGGGTCGGCGTTACGTTAACCAGCGGACGAACAAGATACCAGTTCCGCGCCGCGGATAAAGTGACGCAGTCCATACTGCACGACATTGGAACCCGCCTCGGGCGGGTCAGGGTGCGCCGTAGCCGCCGCCTCCCGGGGTCTCGATGACGAGGCGATCGCCCGCCTGCATGGCCACCGAGGCCGCGCCATCGAGCTCCGTGGTCGAACCGTCGGCACGCACGACGGCGTTGCGTCCGGCCTGGCCCGCGCCACCGCCCTCGAGGCCGAAGGGCGGCACCCGACGCCGGTTGGAGAGGATCGAGGCGGTGACCGGTTCGGTGAATTCGAGCTGACGTATGACGCCGTCCCCACCGCGGTGGCGCCCCACACCGCCGGACCCGTGCCGAATCGCGAACCGCCGCACGAGCACCGGATAGCGCCATTCCAGCACCTCGGGGTCGGTGAGGCGTGAATTGGTCATGTGCGTGTGCACCGCCGAGGCGCCGTCGAAGTGCGGTCCGGCGCCGGCTCCGCCGCACAGGGTCTCGTAGTACTGGTGACGCTCGTTGCCGAAGGTCAGGTTATTCATCGTGCCCTGGGCCGCGGCGAGCACACCCAGGGCGCCATACAGCGCATCGGTGACCACCTGGGACGTCTCGACGTTGCCGGCCACGACGGCAGCCGGGTAACCGGGGTTGAGCATGCTGCCGGCCGGGATGATCAGCGTCAGCGGCTTCAGGCAGCCGTCGTTCAGCGGAATGTCGGCGTCGACCAGCGTGCGACAGACGTACAGCACCGCCGCCCGACAGACCGCCGCGGGCGCATTGAAGTTGTTGTCCTGCTGGGGCGACGTGCCGGTGAAGTCGACGGTCGCGCTGCGCGCCGTACGGTCGACGCGGATGGCGACTTCGACCGCCTGGCCGTTGTCCAGTTCGTAGCGGAAGCGGCCCGGCGCCAGGCGCTCGAGCACGCGCCGCACCGATTCCTCGGCGTTGTCCTGGACGTGGCGCATGTAGGCGTGCACGACGGGCAGCCCGTACCGCCTCACCACGCCGCGCAAGGCCTGGGCCCCCGTCTCGTTGGCGGCTACCTGGGCCTTGAGGTCCGCCAGGTTCTGGTCCGGGTTGCGCGCCGGGTGCGGCCCGGTCGCCAGGGCCTCGAGCAGCGCCGCTTCCCGGAACCGGCCGTCGGTGACGAGCAGGAAGTTGTCGAACAGCACGCCTTCGTCTTCGATGCGCACGCTGTCCGGCGGCATCGAGCCGGGCGTGGAGCCACCGATGTCGGCATGGTGACCGCGCGAGGCGACCAGGAACAGCACCTGCTCGCCGTCCTCGTCGAACACCGGCGTGATGACGGTGATGTCCGGCAGGTGGGTGCCGCCATTGTAGGGATCGTTCAGCATGTACACGTCGCCCGGGCGCATGATCGACCCCCGGCGTGCCAGGACGGCGCGCACGCTTTCGCCCATCGAGCCCAGGTGCACCGGCATGTGCGGCGCATTGGCGACCAGCCCGCCGCCGGGATCGAACACGGCACAGGAGAAGTCGAGTCGTTCCTTGATGTTCACCGATTGGGCCGTGTTCGCGAGGATGGCACCCATCTGCTCGGCGATGTGCATGTAGAGGTTGTTGAACACCTCCAGCAGTACCGGATCGGCGGTCGTCCCGGCCGCGTGTCGTACGGGCGGTGCCTCATGGCGCTCGAGCAGCAGGTCGTCGGTTGCCGTCACGCTGGCGCGCCAGCCCGGCTCCACGACGATGGTCGCGTGCGGCTCGACGATGACGGCCGGCCCGTGAATGCCGTGACCGCGGCTCAGCCGTTGCCGGTGATAGAACGGCGTGTCCCGGCTTTCGCCGTCGAAGTGCACCGGGCGTCGCATGTCTTCATCGGGCGGCGGGGAAGCTTCGGCGGGGGCCGCCGGCGCACCGGGCGACTCGGTGCGGCCGATCGCCTCGACCGTGACCGCCTCGACGACGAGTTCGCGACCCGGACTGACGAAACCGAAGCGCTGGCGATGAGAGGCTTCGAAGGCCCGAGCCATCGTGTCCGCGTCGGCGAGCGGGACGGCGAGGCTGGTGTCGGTGCCGGCATAGCGAACCGCGACGGTGTGGACGAGGTCACGGCGCGCCCGGGCGATACCCTGCGCCGACAGTTCCGCCGTGGCGTCGGCGGCCAGCTCGTTCGCGAGCTGCGCGGCCGCCGTTGCCGCCTCGTCGTCCAGGCGTCGTTCGAGCGTGCGCTGGCGCATGGCGCGGATGTCCGCCAGGCCCATGCCGTACGCCGACAGCACGCCGGACAGGCGGTGCACGAAGACGCGGTCGATGCCGAGCGCGTCGGCGACGCGGCACGCATGCTGGCCGCCGGCGCCCCCGAAGCTGCTGAGCACGTAGCCATCCAGGTCGTAGCCGCGCTGGATGGAAATGCGCTTGATGGCGTGGGCCATCTTGTCGACGGCGATGTGCAGGAAGCCCTCGGCCACCGACGCCACCGTCGCCTCGACGCCGTCGGCGCGCAGGCGGTCGACGAGGGTCTCGAAGCCCGCCCGCGAGGCTTCGGGGTCCAGCGGCTGGTCGGCGCCGGGCCCGAAGACGCGGGGAAAGCAGTCGGCCTGGATGCGCCCGAGCACGAGGTTCAGGTCGGTCACGGTCAGCGGCCCGCCGCGGCGATAGCACGCCGGCCCGGGATCGGCGCCGGCCGACCGCGGACCCACCTGGAAACGCCCTTCGGCGTATTCCAGCACGGAGCCGCCGCCCGCCGCGACGGTCTCGATGTGCATCATCGGCGCGCGGATGCGGACACCGGCCACTTCCGACTCGGTGGTGCGTTCGTACTCGCCGTCGTACAGCGTCACGTCTGTGGACGTGCCGCCCATGTCGAAGCCGATGACCCGATCGAAACCCGCCATCGCGGCGGTGCGGGTCATGCCGACCACGCCGCCCGCGGGCCCCGACAGGATGCTGTCCTTGCCGCGAAACAGCCCCGCATCGGTGAGCCCGCCGTTGCTTTGCATGAACATCAGCTGCGTGTCGCCACCGGTGATGCCGCGCAGCCCCTCGGCGACCTGCCCGACGTAGCGATGGATGAGCGGGGAGAGATAGGCGTCGACGACGGTCGTGTCGCCGCGGCCGACGAGCTTCATCAGCGGGGACACGTCGTTGGACGTGGATACCTGGGTGAAGCCGACGGTGCGCGCGATCGCGGCTGCACGCCGCTCGTGGTCCGGGTACCGGTAGCCGTGCATGAACACGACGGCGACGGAGCGCAGGCCGTCGGCGTGCGCACGCGCGAGCGCCTGTTCCAGGCCGCGCTCGTCCAGCGGCAGGCGCACGGTGCCGCGCGCGTCCACGCGCTCCTCCGCCTCGATCACGCGGGCGGCCAGTGGCGGCGGGCGCGCGATGTCCATGGCGAACAGGTCGGGGCGGTTCTGATAGCCGATGGTCAGCGCATCGGCGAAGCCACGCGTGATGACGAGCGCGGTCGGCTCGCCACGGTGCTCCAGCAGCGCATTGGTGGCCACGGTCGTGCCCATCTTTACCGCGTCGATGCCCGCGCCGGTGGTTTCGTATCCGGCGCCGAGGATTTCGCGGATCCCCTGCACGGCGGCATCGCGATAGCGCTCGGGATTCTCGGACAACAGCTTGGTCGTCTCGAGTCGGCCGTCGGGGTGGCGTGCGACGATGTCGGTGAAAGTCCCGCCCCGGTCGATCCAGAACTGCCAGCCGGCGTCGGGCGATTGCTGCATGAGGGACCTTCCGATAGCGGATCGTGGCGAGCCGGAACCGGCCCCTGACCGGTGGTCGCGGTGGCCGGATATTCCCCAGTCGTTTACCGGTCGGCGCCCGATCCGTCAATCTCCGGTTGCTGCAGCGCAATCGACGAACGGGCAGCCGGGCTTGAATCGTCCGGCCGGCTCGATCACACTGGCGGCGACCCTTGGACGCGCCTCGCCAGAGATTTGCCATGAAAGAAAACAATAAACCGATCAATGTGCTGGTCGTCGAAGACGACGATGCCCATGCCGTGCTCATCGAGCGCGCCATGGACTCGTGGAGCGACCCTGTGCGCATTACTCGCATGGACAACGGCCAATCGGCCGCCGATCACCTGGACGCCATCGGCGCCAATGATCACGAGGCGCGGCAGCTTCCCGACATCGTGCTTCTGGACCTCAAGCTGCCGAGCATGAGCGGCATCGACGTGCTCGGCCGCATCAAGTCCGATCCCGTGTTGCGGCACATCCCCGTGATCACGTTCACCAGCTCGAAGGCGCCCGCGGACGTGGCTGCCGCTTATGACGCCCACGCGAACAGTTACCTCGTGAAGCCGGTGGGCTTCGAGCTGTTCCGCCGCACGCTGCAGAGCGTGCACGAGTACTGGGTGGAGCGGAACACGCCGTCGCCCGTCGTTTCGGGCCCCTGAGGCTGCAGCCCGGCCGTAGCCCGGGGCTCAAGACTCCGACGCGTCCGCAAGCTGGTTACCGATCGGCAGGTCCCGGATGCGTTTGCCCGTGGCGGCCTGAATCGCATTGAGCAGGGCCGGTGCCAGCGGTGGTACCGGCGGCTCGCCCACGCCGGTGGGCGGATAGCCGCTGTCGACGATGTGCACGTCGACCCGGGCCGGTGAGCCGGCGATCGGCAGCAGCCTGTAGGTGTCGAAGTTCGTCTGCTCGACGCGGCCGCCGTCCACCGTAATCGCGAGCGACAGGGCCGTGCTCAGGGCATCGTTGATGCCGCCCTCGATCTGCGCCTCCACACCCAGCGGGTTGACCGCCAGGCCGCAGTCCACGGCGGCCACCACCCTGTCCACGGCAAGTTCGCCGCCGACTACGGAGACCTCGACGACGTAGGCCACGTAGCCGCCGAACGTGAAATGACCGGCGATGCCGCGGCCCCGTCCCGGTCCGGTCGCCGCGCCCCAGTTGCCGTGACGCGCCGCCGTGCGCAGCACACCGGCGAGGCGGCCGGTGCTGAAAACCGGGCCGCCGTGGTTGCCGTAGGGCAGGTCGGCGGGCTCCCCCAGCATCTCGAGCTGCAGGGCCAGGGTATCGCGCCCCGTCTCCCGCGCCAGTTCGTCGAGGAAGCTCTGCACGGCGAAGGCATTGGCCGTGTGTGCCGGCGCGCGCCAGGAACCGCGCGGCGCGCCGGACGCCATGGAGTGATACTCCAGCCGGTAGTTGGGCACGAGGCCGGCCGGGAAATCGTCGGGATAGAGTTCGGCCTTCCACTGGTCTTCCGGAGGGACGTTGGGCCGTCGGTAGTATTTCGACGGACTCGCGAGGCGGTGTGTCCAGGCAATGACGCGTCCCGTCTCGTCCAGCCCGGCCTTAAGGTGATGGACGCCGCCGGGCCGGAAGAAGTCGTGGGCGAGGTCGTCGTCGCGCGTCCACTGCACCTTGACGGGCGCGCCGACCTTCCGGGACAGCATCGTGGCCTCGGCCACGTAGTCCACGGTGAGCCGGCGGCCGAAGCCTCCGCCGAGGCGGGTGACGTGGACATCGATGGCCAGCCGATCGATGCCGGTGAGCCGGTGCACCATGCGCGACGCGCCGGACGGCATCTGCATCGGCCCGATGATCGTCGCGGCATCGTCGCGGATGTCCGCGATGCACACCTGGGGCTCCAGCGTGCAGTGAGCCACGTAGGGCAGGCTGTACCGCCGCTCGACGACGGTGGTCGCGCCGGCGAACGCGTCGTCCACGTCGCCGTCGTCGCGCACGATCTGTCCCCGCCCGTCCAGCGCCTGTTCGCAGGCGCGGCGCAGGCTCTGCGACGATTCGGCGGTGTGCGGGCCTTTGTCCCACTCGATGTCCAGGGCATCGCGCCCGACCATCGCCGCCCAGGTACTGTCGGCGACGACCGCAACGCCCGACGCCAGCGCCGTGTAGGGTTCGCCCGGTTCGGGCCCGTCGATGCGCACGACGTCGCGCACCCCCGGCACGCGGCGTGCGGCCTTGTCGTCGATGCGTCGGGGCCGGCCGTCGAACCAGGGGCTCCGGGCGATGCAGGCGTACAGCATGCCGGGCAGCCTGGCGTCGATGCCGTAGGTGGCGCGGCCGGTGACGATGTCCTCGCGATCGATGACCTTGGTCGGCGTGCCGATGATGCGGAACTCGGCCGGGTCCTTGAGCGGCGGCGTGTCTTCGGGCACCGGCAGCGTCGCGGCGAGCCCGGCGATTTCCCCGTAGGACAGCCGTTGCTTCGTGGCCGTATGCACGGCGTAGCCGGCGTCGGTGCCCACCTGGTCGACCGGCACCTCCCACACGTTGGCGGCGGCGGTTCGCAGCATCTGGCGCACGCGTGCCCCGGCTTCGCGCAGCGGCTGGAAGTGGCTGACGATGCTGTTGCTGCCGCCGGCCCCCTGGGGCACGTGCAGCCAGGCATAGCCGCCGTCGGCATTGGCCTTGATGCCCAGCGGCATCTCGATGGCGCTCACGGTCGCCCAGTCGGCGTCCAGTTCCTCCGCCACGAGCATGGGCAGCGAGGTCTTCACCCCCTGGCCCATGTCCGGGTTCGGCGAACCGATGGTGATGCGGTTGTCGGGATCGATGCGTACGAAGAACCCGAGCTGCACCGGTCCCGGGGCGTCGAGCTTGCGTGCGCCGGTGCCGAGCGGCAGACCGAACAGCAGGCCGCCCGCGGCGGTCGCGGAAACGCTTAAAAACTGTCGCCGGGTGAGAACCCGGTCTTCCCGGGCGGCCATGTCAGCCGTCGTCCCGCATCAGCTCGGCGGCCCGGTGTATGGCCTTGCGCATGCGGGTGTAGGTGCCGCAGCGGCACAGGTTGGTGTGCAGGCGGTCGATGTCCTCGTCGGTGGGGTTCGGCACGCGCGTCAGCAGATCGACGGTGGCCATGACCTGGCCCGCCTGGCAGTAGCCGCATTGCGGTACGTCGTGCTCGATCCAGGCGCGCTGGACAGCGTGCAGCCCGCTGGCGCCCAGTCCTTCGATGGTGCGCACGGTCTTGCCCGCCAGGCTGCGCATCGGCACCGTGCACGAACGCCTGGCCTGGCCGTCGACGTGCACCGTGCAGGCGCCGCACAGGCCCGCGCCGCACCCGTACTTGGTGCCGGTGAGGTCGAGCTGGTCGCGCAGGTACCAGAGCAGCGGCATGTCGGGGTCGTCATCGAACTCGGCGGGACGGTCGTTGACGGTCAGTCGGATCATGGCAGGGCTCCCGGCAGGGCGACCGTCGAGGCCGGCCGCATGGCGGGAATTCTGACACATCGGCGCCTGCCACGGCGCCTGGCCGCGGCGGGCCGTGCGGCTGGTGCGACGACCGGAAGCGCCGTGGCACCGGCGCGGCGAGGATGGGCGCGTTGGAAAGGGCAATGTCGCCGCCCGTCACCGGAGCTCGAAAGGTTCGGGACGGCGCATTACCTCGGATGGCGTCGGAGGCGTCGGTCGTCTCCGTGCCACACTAGTGAATGCGGCGTTTGTCCCCGGATTCCTTCATCGACCCCGGAAGCCGGCGGTACGCCGGCGGTTCGTGCGGTACCGGCCAGGGCCCGCCGCGCCCGACCGGGGCTGCGAACACCGGCCGGGTGGTCCGTACGATCAGTAGGCCGGTCCATCCTCATACTCGAGGCCCGTGCTCGCCGCCTGGCTGCGCACGGTTTCGTAGATTTTGTGGTCCAGCGATTCAGCGGCATCCTCATCCTCGGAAACCTGGCTGGCGATGTACGCATCGCGCTTGCTCGCCAGCTCCTTGAGCTGCCGCACCAGGTTCTGTCGCTTCTTCGCTGTCTCGGCCAGGTAGGTCTGCTGCTTCTCCGGAGCCATCGACTGCATCTCGGCCGGCAGCGCGTTCCTGTCGATGTCCCGGAGGTCGACCCGACCGCTGGTCACGGCCTCCACCAGTTCGTTTTTGCCCAGAAAATTGGCCTTGCCGGACTTGCGAAGGTTGAAGGCGGCACGTCGAGCCCGGGACTCGTCGGACGCGGCCTCGTGGAGCTTCTCGGTGGCGGCCACTTTGGCGCCCATGCTCGCCTTCTCCTCGGCCGAGCCGTAGTAAAGACGCGTGCTATCCAGTTCGGCGGACAATTCGGCCAACTCCGAATCGAAGGGGGTCGCCAATGCCAGCGCCGAACCTGCCTGCGCTACATCGAAGTAGCGGCCGTTGCCCAGGCTGGCGATACGCTGCCAGGGCTGTATCGTCGCGTGCACATCGCCGCACTGGATCGTGTTGACCACGATGCCCTTGTCGCGAGCCGTTGCCAGAGACACCGTGTACTTGACGTCGTCCGGGTAGTCCATGTGCGGCGGCGCATCGCCTACCAGGAATATCGTCCGGTAGGCGTTGCCGTCCTGGCTCCAGGACATGGCGTTGACGGCGTCGTACAGGGCACGGTTGACACTCTCCGGCCCGTCGCCGCCGCCGGCGGCCTCGAAGCTCATCAGCGTGGCGTACATGGAGTCCAGGTCGTCGGACAGGTCCACGACCCGCGTTACGTAGGCGTCGCCGCGATCACGGTAGGCCACCAGACCCATGCGGATCTCGGGGGCAGGCTGGGCCGATGCCATGGTGGAGGCGATGGACCAGATCTTGTCTTTCGCGGCATGGATCAGCCCGCCCATGCTGCCTGTCGTGTCGAGCACGAACACGACCTCGACGACGGGCGTCTGGCCCGCAACGGGCGGCATCGGCAGCGCTGCGCCTGGCGGCGGCACGGGTCGGAGGACATTGCCCTGGACGGTGGGATAGAAAGCCACCGCCGCCAGGGTTGCGGCGAACAAAGCAAGGGCAAAGAGTTTGGATTTCATGACGGGTACCTCGAAGGATCAACGGTGAGTGGCAAGACGCTTGAGCGCCGCATCGGCGGCCCGATGCGCGCGTTGGAAGCCGTCGTGTTGCGGCGGGTGTGCGGCTGGTGCACGTTCGCTGGATGTCACATCGGACGGGATCGCCACGAATAGCGCCTGCACGAGGAAGAAGCACCAGATAGCCAGAAAGACGCTGCCCGACCAGGTCGTGGCCCATACGGCGGCCGACACCGCCAGCAGGCTGAGTCCCAGGTCCAGGGCGGCCGGAACGATGCCGGAATAGAAATACAGCGAGCGGACCAGCCAGATCAGACCGGCGTGGATCAGCACGTACAGCAGGAAAGGCGGGGACAGAACGAGACTCGCCGCCGCGGCGATCAGCCAGAACACCATGACCGCGATGCGTCCGGCACGCTCCTTGCTGCTGCGTAGCAACCACAACACGTAGGCGAAGGCGAGCAGCGCGACCAGGCCACGCATGGCAAGCCCGGGACTGACAACGGTCGTGATCATCGCGAACAGGGCGGCACCGACCAGGCTCAGCACGAGGCCGACACCCGCGCCCCTGACGAACGTCGGCGCGCTCACTGCTCCACCCTCCGACGTTTTTCGCGCAGCCAGGCCACCTCGACCTCCTCGTCGGTAACCGACGCGTCCCCGGCCAGGCCGGTGGCGCCCGTGTCGGCCACGCGCGCGTCAATGTCGAATGCCTCGGCCTTCTGGCGCAGCGTTTCCAGTTGGCTGCGACGCTCGGCAAGTCGGGCCTTCTCCTCGTCCAGGGTCTTGTCCGCCGCTTCCACTTTCCGTGCCAGCGATCCGTTCAGCCGTTGCGTCTGCAGTCGCCGTTTGATCAGCCCGCGAGCCAGATCGTCGGCGCCCGACTCGAAACAGACATCCAGTTCTTCCTCGATCGTGGGCATCGACCCTTCAATGTCGTGAAGTCGCGTGGCGAGGCTGTCGCGTTCGTGATGCAGCCACTGCAGGCGCTGTTCGCTCTGGACAAGTTCCTCTTCCATTTCCCGGATGGCCTGTCTGAGCAGCACGTCCGGCTCCTCGATGCGGTCCAGTACGGCGTGGAAGTCGGCCGTAAAGAGTCGTGATAGTCGCGTGATGAGCGCCATGGCGATACCTCCTGTGCTTGGGTCACGTGATGGCCCGTTCGATGACATGAACGATCGTGAGTCATCGTCGGGGTCAATGGCAGACAGGCACAGGCAAATTCGTCGCGAGATTGTTTACGGGGAATTTACGAAGCGTCCGCGGACCGAACTGATACCCTGTTGCCATGACACGCAAGATCCGCATCCTGGTTGTGGAAGACGAGGCCGCCATCCGCGAGGGCCTCGTGGACGTCTTCGTCTATCACGGTTACGAGGTGGACGGCACCGGCGATGGTTCGGAGGGGTTGGACAAGGCGCTGACCGGGCGCTACGACCTGGTGCTGCTGGATGTGATGCTTCCAGGTATCAGCGGCTACGACATCTGCGACCGTATCCGGCAAGTGGACAGGGACCAGCCGGTGATCATGCTGACGGCGCGCTCTGCCGACGAGGACATAATCCGCGGATTGAAACTGGGTGCCGACGATTATGTCGCCAAGCCCTTCTCGATTCAGCAACTGGTGCTGCGCGTGCAGGCGGTGTTACGTCGCTCGAAGGTGGCGATCGAAGCAGCCGGACGCATCGAGCTGGCCGGCGAGGTCGTCATCGACACGCAGAACCTGTGCGGCACCCGCGCCGGAGAAGCGCTGGCCTTCACCCGTCGCGAAATGGAGATCCTGACGTATCTGCATACACATACAGATCGCCCCGTGTCGCGCGAAGAGCTGTTGAACAAGGTCTGGGGCTACGCGCGCAATCTCGGTCTGGAGACCCGAACGGTGGACATCCACATCGCCAAGCTCCGGCGGAAAGTGGAACGCGATCACAAGTCCCCCCGCAACCTGGTCACCGTGCGTGGTGCCGGGTATCGTCTCGTGACGGGCGGGTGACATGCGCCGTCGTTTGATCGGCGACGGACCGGACCGGACGCGGCTGCGATGGTTGCTCGCGACCCTGTTTCTCGCCCTGGCCATACCGGCCGTGGTCCTTGTCGTGCAGGCCGGCCGCCAGATCAAGTGGGAGGCCTTCCACCAGCACCAGGCCCTGGCCGACGAGCTGGCGAGGCGCATCGACGCGCGTCTGGTGCGGCTCATCGACACCGAAGGAATGCGCTCGTACAGCGACTACGGCTTTCTGGTCGTCGCCGGGGACGCGCGCGCGAACTTCCTGCAGCGCTCGCCCTTGTCGGCATTTCCCGTGGACAGCGACATCCCCGGACTGCTGGGCCACTTTCAGGTGGACGATCAGGGCTTGCTCAGCACGCCGTTGCTGCCACCCGCCGACGCGAACGCCGCGGCGTTGGGCGTGCCCGACGATGAGTTGCAAGGTCGGATCGAACTGGAACGCCGGATCCTGGGAGTTCTGACCGACAATCGCCTCGTCGAACAAAGACCGACGGCCCGATCGGCGGCATTGGAGACGGCACGACGACCGGCCGGATTACCAAACCCGGCCGCGTTGGCTACCGGCATCATGGAGGACGAATCGGCGCCGCCGACGACGCTGGAATCCGTCGTCGATCTGTCTGGCAATGAAGCGACGTCCGGGACCGGTGACGCCGATGCGGCTACCGCGGCGCAGGCCGCGTTCGACCGGCTCGACATCGGGGATGCCACGGCTCGGCAAGCCGGCAAGAAGACGCGCGCAAACGCGCTGGGTAAGACGGGGGAACTGAAGCTGGACCAGACCTACCGGATCCAGCAGGAGCTGGCGGTCGACGAAACGGCCCTCACGGCGGACGACTTGCCGTCGGCAACGGCCGAGCGACGGCGCCAGCGCAAAGAACAGACCATCGAGCCGGCCAGCCCCTACTTCGTGCAGTCCACCGACCGGTTGCAGCCCGCGGACGAGCGCGTGCGCACCTTCGAGAGTGAGATCGATCCGTTCGAATTCCGCTTGCTGGGCAGCGGTCATTTCGTGCTGTTTCGCAAGGTGTGGCGGCAGGGTCAACGCATCATCCAGGGCGCCGTGATAGACGGTCCGGCGTTTATCGCAGGCATCGTGCAACGTCCCTGGCGCGCCTCGGCACTCTCGCAGTCCAGTGATCTGGTGGTGGCCTGGAACGGCGACGTCATGAAGGTGTTCGGGGCCGGCACAGGCCGCACTTATTCGCTGAACCCCCAGGAGCTCGAGGGTGAGCTCTTGCTGCAAAAGCGCATGTCGGCGCCCCTGGGTGGCCTGGAGCTGATTTTTTCCGTGAGCCACCTGCCTTCCGGTCCGGGTGGCGTCGTCATCGGCTGGGTTGCCGCCATTCTCACCGCCGTCCTGGTGGGCGGTTTCTGGGTACTGTACCGGCTGGGCGCCGGCCAGATCGACCTGGCCCGGCAGCAGCGCGACTTTGTCTCGGCCGTCAGCCACGAATTGAAGACGCCGCTGACGTCCATCCGCATGTACGGCGAGATGCTCAAGGAAGGCTGGGCGAGCGACGACAAGAAGCAAGACTATTACGCGTACATCTACGACGAGAGCGAACGGCTGTCGCGGCTGATCGACAACGTACTGCAGCTCGCGCGGATGACACGCAACGATTTGAATGTCGACATGCGCAACGTGAGCGTCGCGATGCTGATGGATCAGGCACGCTCGAAGATCG
>JAAUYH010012107.1_pt1 | contig 25794 bp, 20 predicted proteins | sample 7278061 | NCBI WGS metagenome assembly JAAUYH01 (sample SAMN14350203, study PRJNA611818) | marine sediment metagenome | isolation source: surface marine sediment (0.6m) | place: French Polynesia: Moorea | collected 2018-08 | reverse complement strand
CCTTGAACTAAAAATATGATTTCTCAATGTAAAATACGATAAATTTGTTTACAGCATTTCAATGGTCTCGAAAGACTTAAAATTTCCAATTTTTTTATCAGTCTCCCCGACTCAAATAATAACGGCAAAATATAGAATTATTTAGCTAATGTATAAAACAAATGTAGGCAGAAACATAAAAGTTACAAGCATCATATTTTTACAATTTGAAGTATTACCATGAATAAATCTTCTGCATGTGAAATTTCAGGATTAAGTATAATATAGAGAACATATGTTTGATTTACTTTGTTTTTAGAAATTCTTCAATGCTTCTTTTACTACTTTCTCTAGCCACTTGCTTGCTAACATGGAAACAAAATTGATAACTAATCGAACAAATGTTAGTCTACTTTTCTTCATGAACCTCCAACGAGGTGCAGGTTTGAGCAAGCCAATGTTTCTAGCATACGTTGTGAAGATAGCTCGGAGCCTGTTGAATACCTGCTGTGTGAATTTTTCTGAAATTGAATTCTTTTCTTCTTCTGAAAATGTAGGCCAGCTAGGGAGAGGGCACTCCTTAGTAGCCGATCCAAACAATGGAATAATTGGTGTTCGTGAGTATTGATCGATGTTACAATTATCCATAGTTGAAAATATTTCATTTTGACAGGAATTGTTAGCTTCCATAGTAAAATGGTTGCAAAGAAACTCTTGGCAGTTTTTTCGACCGAGCAAAAAATCATGATGCCTAATTTTGTCGTCTAGAAGTCCTCCGAAAAGTCCCATTGTGCTTGTCGCAAGTATTGATTGACTTTTATTAATTCTTTCGCGTGTCGGAGAAATGATGAACTGAGAAAAATTATTTCTATCCATTGCTTCAAAAAAATCAGAATATTTGAATCCAGCCTCATTGAGCATAACAGTAAATAATCTTGAACCGCATTCAAGTAGGCTAATATTTTTGCTTGAATTGTTTGATTTGGTCTGAATAGTGTTTGAGTTGCAGTCAATTAAAATACAAGCACCCCAAGACTGCTGTGCCTTGGTATTCAACTTTTTCTGCACTTTTTCTTCCAAAGAATTTTTGCATACTTCTATAGGTTCATTATTGAATAAACCACCGTCCGAAGCATGGAAATTATATATATACGATTCATTTTTAGAAGTGACCCAATCGGGTGTACTCTCAGGAGTAGTGATTGATAAGTCCTTATAATGAGCGTATGGTCTTGAAATAGGCATAGCCGAAAAAAGCAGCGGTACGCTGGCAGATCCAGCAGCAGTGTCATAAAGACGGTGCCAATCGGCACAGTTTCTCGGGCTCTCTAGATTTAGGCTGAACAGAGTGGGGTCTTTGTTTTCCGTAGTTTGGAACCCTATACAGTCCGAATGCTTGTACATTCGAAACTTTTTATCTTCGGTATTCAAGGAATCACACATTTCTGACGAGTATGGTACCCCGTTCATATTTGTGACAGTCATGAATACTTTCATTCCGCTTGCCCATCGAGGAATGGGGCGCGAGTTCACAATTGGCAAGCACATTTTATCAGCCATCTTTCTTAAGTAATTTGAATTAGCTATTGATAGAATTGGATGAATAAGGTTCGATTCCAATTCAATGGGAGGCAGGTCGTCGTTACTGAATATTTCAGGGCCGAAATCAGATACCCAACTTCTGTAGAGCAAGTTATTTTTTGGAGGAGGGTCTCCATATTTAAACTCTTTAGACAGTGGTTCATAATCAGTACCCAAAGTGACTGTTGAGAGCATTGTAACAATTGCACCTGCAGAACTCGCAGTCATATTATCTATTTTGATTTCCCAAGGAGGTGTCTTGCTTGAATTCTTGATTCTTTCTTTTTCCCATTCTGATAGTGCTTCGAATAAGAAGTCAATCACACCCGCGGTGTATGATCCAGCTGTTGCACCCCCAGACAAAACCAACCCTATTTGAAACGGAGCCATTCAAATAATGGTTATAAGCCGATGATTGAAAATGAACTCCAACAATTACATCAAGAGTATATCACTGAAGAAAATCCCCGTGATTTAAATCAAATATTTCGCTTAGAAAGCAATATGGCCCTTTGAATAGTACTTGTATAATATTTTATTTTCGAACAAACGAAAAAACAATTCAAGAATTTTCGCAAAAGTACTTTCACAAGTTTGAATAATTTTAGAGCTTCACTAAATAATTTTAATCAGTGTTCAGGCAGTGCACTAAACCTGGATTTCTAACGCGTATACAATAAAATGGAAAACAATATTTCCCACTTAAAAATTTGGGAACATTACAGTGAAAAAGTAGCATGCAAATTTGACCATTGCTGTCGCAAGCCTATTAAGTACGTTAGTTACTTGTACCGAACAGGTGTCGCTGTGAACACCACATCCAACTTCACCAAAATGGCAGTCGACGAAGCTATGTTTCAAGTAATTTTGTGGAGCTCTATTGGTCTAGGAGTCGCACTTGTGGGCGCTGTGGCCGCGCTTGTCTCTATGGACCCAACAACAGACAAGCTGATATATGCGGCTGACCCGTTGAAAAAGATGTAAAACGGGCTCTGAGTGTAATACTCTTCCCTTTCTTTCAAACTTATACGGTTCACCTGTTTTCGTTTAGAGCTTTGTTTCTCAATGGCGGTCAATAAACGCATTTTGAACCCTTGTTGGTGTATGACGGTTTATTACTTTCCGCGAAATAGGCGCTCTCAATTCGATTACGTACGCGTTTGAACTTCATCATCCCACCAGTGAGGCTTCCATGGCAATGCAGATCGCCCGTCCTCCGTCCTAAGTTGTGCACCAACAGCTCCAGAAGATGGGTCGCCAAACAAATATTGGAGCTTCATCACGGCTAAACCACAGTTCCCTGCAACAGATGTGACGATACCAGCGGCCTTGCCACCTGGTGCAAGATATAAGCGGTCACCAACCCGTAATTCTTTCTCAGTATCACGTTGTAATACCGATTTTTGTAGCGCGTTCACAGGGTTGACCTCAGCGAGTGCGTCTTGCAAGGTGGTTAAGTTCGTGCCAACAGCAACTGGAGTTATACGTTTGCGCAGCACACCAGTGAAATGTGTTCTAGCCGTGAGTTCCTGGCCAAGGTAGCAACCCTTATCAAAGTCGACGGCTCGCAATAGATGGAGAGCTAGATGCAACGGCAAAGGCTCATCAGAAAAATCAGCACCATCAGGTACTCCTAATAGAACACGTTCGGCAGTGACAACCGATTCATCAGCATCGAACGATTCACTAATCGAACTTGGAACTAGAGCACGTTGATGAAGGTCATCGAGTCTAGGGTCCTTGAAAAAAGAAGCATTCGGCACATCAACTAAATCAGAATGATTTCGCGCAATCACTCCAAAATCATTACTGACATCATCTACTGACACCTTAGCGCGCAATCGATGTCGAATCAAATGTGTTCGCAGTGCCTCTGCTGCGTTCGAATCACAATCGAGGAATATTTCTTCAGGTGACCCATTTGAATCACTGCTTCCAGGTAGTAGGAAAGCGCCATGTTCAACACGTCCACGTCGATTCAAAAAAGCACCATAAAGAGCACTGGCCGGAGGTTCATCACGTCCCGCACGAAATCGGTCTACATTGACAGTGACCAAGCCTTGCAAAAATTTGAGAGAATCGACTCCTGCAATGCGGAGCACGCTTCGTGAGGCAAGTCGAATGGGAGGGCGCATTGTGGATCGATAAAATAAAAGCGCACGACACGTAGAAATGGAGAACGAATCTGTGGTGTTCGAAATTCGCTACAATGTCTCTTATTACAATGTTCAGCAATGTCGCACCGTACTGTGCACAATACTGTGGAGTTCGCAACAAATTAAGCAGACAAGTGATGCGCGTCAGTTGGTGAACTCCATGATTAATCCACTGAGCACTAACCAAGCAATTTGCAATTTGCAAAATTTAGTTACAGGTGGTGTAAGACATTGAACAACAAGAATCATTGGTCTTACAATATCTCCGCTGCAGCGAGGCGGAGTGGAACTCGTCGATCTCGTTCGACAGGGTTAAATACCCAGTGCGAACGGGCGATTATCAATCATCATCTGAAGCGAGCACTCGACACTTATACACTTCTTCAAGGTCAACTCATTGCGCACTGTGCTTTTATCATGTTCGGCTTTGTGGCTCCCTCGAGTCATGCCTCATTTCGTGGTCAGCAACTCAACGTTGGTGTGCCGTCCAAATCGTTAATGACGCGTCGCCCGCGTACTACTATCAAGGTATGTTTTGTTCGGAACCAAAAAAAATTTTTTTCGTTTGAGAACCGTTCGGAACGCCCGTCATTTGTTCCTCTTTATTGGCTAACATTGAATGCTTGTTGATTCCCAGGCCGTCGTGACCGATGCTACAAAGAAGAAAAAGGTTTCCAAGGTAGAAGGATTGAAGATTGCTTCGAAGCAACTTCGATATCCAATTCCTGAAGAGTTAGCAAATGACAAAATCTTTATATCTGAGACTGCTTACCAAATTCTCAAGTTTCATGGCTCTTATCAACAGGACAACCGCGACTTGCGCCGACCGAAGCAGCAGAAAGCCTATCAGTTTATGTTGCGCTTGAAGATGCCCGCCGGCGACTTTCCCGCCTCGTTATATCAAGAACTTGACAATTTATCGGACGAATATGGAAATCACACTCTGCGTGCCACCACTCGATGTGCGTGGCAGATGCACGGCGTATTGAAAGGTGATCTCAAGTCTGTGTTCTCTCGAATCATGAATGCTGGTGGGTCTTGCATTGGTGCGTGCGGTGATCTGTCGCGTAATGTTATGTGTACTCCTGCACCGTTTACTTCAAAGCTATACTCTCATGCTCGTTTCCTTTCGCGCATGATGGGTGAGCTTTTCGCACCTCAGTCTGCTGCATTTTCCGAAATATGGCTTGATGGCGAAAAAGCCGCCTCTGTAGAGTTTTGGAAAAAGGACATTGACATGAACGAAGTCGATCGAATTATGCGTCACGATAATGGAAACGGCATGGTCTTCCCGAACTCTGAGGAGCCCATTTATGGTGAAACGTATCTACCTCGAAAATTCAAAATCGGTGTCACCGTTCCTGGAGATAACTCTATCGACATCTACACGCAAGACATCGGAATTGTGTGCATGCCGGACAAAGATGGCAATGTTGTTGGTTACAATGTTATGGTAGGTGGTGGAATGGGTCGCACACATAAGAAAGAAGCCACGTTCGCACGCACCGCAGATCATCTAGGTTATGTATCGGCGGACAAAATTTATGAACTTTGTAAGGCCATTGTTGCGGCGCAGCGTGACCATGGAAATCGTGAAGTACGAAGCAACGCTCGAATGAAATATCTAGTTCACAAGATGGGTATTGATGCGTTCCGCGAGTTAGTCGAGAGTTACTTTGGAGAGAAAGTCGAGGCGTACAAGGAGCTGCCCAAATGGAAATATGAAGATTGGTTGGGCTGGTATGAGCAGGGCGATGGCAATCTATTTTTGGGTCTCTTCATTGAGAACGGTCGTATCAAGGATGAAGGAGATTTCCGACTCAAAACGGTGTTGCGTCGTATTGTTGACGAGTACAATCTGGATATGGTAGTTTCGCCAAATCAAAACATTTTGTTGAAAGATATCATGCCGTCGCAGAAAGATGAAATCTCAGCGCTTCTCCGTGAGCATGGAATCAAGTTCGCCGAGGAATACGACATGAACCATCGATTGTCGATGGCTTGCCCAGCCCTTCCGTTGTGCGGATTAGCAGTGACAGAAGCGGAAAGAAGAATGCCAGACACAGTGAAGCGCGTGAATCGAGTTCTTGCAGAGCACGGGGTGACAGTGCCAGTGACGATGCGGATGACGGGGTGCCCGAATGGATGCGCACGACCTTATATGGCGGAAATGGGATTTGTCGGTTCAGGAAAAGATGCATATCAGCTATGGTTGGGAGGGTGTCCAGGACAAACGAGGTTGGCGTGGCCACATTTGGAAAAGGTGAAGGATGAAGACCTAGAGACTACAGTAGGTCCGATAGTGGGGATGTACGTCGCGCAACGATTGAGTGAGACGGAGGCGTTTGGGGATTTTTGTGACCGGATTGGGTCGGCAGGGATTAAGGCTTATGTTGCAGCCAATGAAGGCAGCGCCGATGGCGGAGTGTATGATGAACAGGCAAAAAACGGGCAACCGTCGACAGAGTGATACCCGCGCTACTGTCGACGGAAAACCAAGGCGGCGAGGTCATGGCGCAACGCGATGACGACCAGCAAGTCACTACAGAAGTCGCATCCTCAGACGCAGTGACGGGAACGATGGGTGCGGGGAGTTCAGAAGGAGACGCTTCTACGGGAGAGAAAGGGAAACGTAAAGCTCGACCTCGGCTGACGGTACAACCGGATGTGATGCGAAGATTACGAGCTATGGCTACGGAAAGGGAAATGACGGCATCAGAATTGGCGGAGGAACTTCTGTCGAAATTTCTGAGTAATATTCCAGAAGAAGAGGATGAGCTAATAATCGAGGGAGAAGATGAAGGTCAAAGCAGTAAGGTGGATTCAACGAGTGATTCGAAACAGTAATCGAAAGCGCTTTGAGTTAGCTGTGCAGGCTAGTCGACAGGTGACAGACAACGTTGGGGGAAACAAAAAAGGAGGATAGACAAGTTTGTGCGAAAGATTCATGTTAAAATAAGTACAGTAGTGTTGGATTTTGTTTTATGGTACTGTAGATTTAATGTTACGTTGAGTAGGCCACTCCGGCATTGTACGGTAGTTGATGACTCGTACGTGCGTTGTAGATTCACAGTGAATCGATCATCCAATGTAGACACGAGGTTGACGGTGCAGTCCCCCGGCCTCCACCCCCCCTCCGCATCGCGGTCTGCAGTACAGGACAGTGTCGCAGAGAATCTCCATCATCTGAGGTTAGAATTAAAATTAATAGAAAATAAGGCGCTGTAAGGAAAACCCTTCCTTGCGACCACGAGATTTTAATCTGCCACAAAAGTGCGTCTGTTATAAAACCAAACGGTGAGTACACCAATCGAAAAGTTAATGAGATGGAGACCGTTCAAGAAACATCTCGAGAAAACAAGGCGAAAGAATAACGAAAAGAAACCCAGCTTAACTACGAGTAGGGCGGAATCACAGGCGTACTACACTATTTCGACGATTGACCGACGTCAAAGGAAGCTTCGAAAAACTTGTTTCTGGAGTATCATAAAAATTAATGTATAAGGAAGATCCCAATACATATCCTTTTTGCTTTCTGTGGTCGAGAATTACCGCTTCGTTATCTCGGCTCACTCGCTTGTAACTTGTTCTGTGCTGCTGAGTGGGACGTTACCCCCGAGTCGCTGTACTGTCCTGCTGCGAGCGTACTGTTCTTGTTCCTGAGTCCACTCCCAAGTTCCTGCTTCCTCGCGCCTACGCGCACACACTCTCTACCCCACCACACGTCGACACTTCACTCAACCCTAATTACCTATTTGCCTTGGAAAATCCCAACCAACCTGAGGCACTTCTCTCCATCACCCCCTTTTCTCCCTACTCTCACTCAAACTCAACTTTCACACTCTCTCGCTACGTGCGTGCGTGCGTGCGTGCGTGCGTCAACATGACTCCCACAACCCATTCCTTAGCCGACCGCGCGTTACAACGGCCTATGGGTCTTGACGTTCGTCGGCGTCTCGAAGAGGATATTAATACTGTTTTCCGCATGCTGAATCGTTCCGACTGGTACGTATCTACTTTCTCCCTACCCGTTTTCTTGATTTCCCTCTAACTTTTTCTGTTTCTTTCGTTTCGTACGTAACAGGGTGCGCGAATTTATTCTCGGTTCCAATGTTTCCGCCGATTTACTCATGCTGTTATCGCCTTTAAGCTCACAAAGTTCTTTCATTCTTGACACCGAAGAACACCAAGAAGGTAGGCTCACTGGAAATATTCGTCTGCGTTACTTGGTAGTTCCATCGTTTACCACACCGGAAGGCCTGTCTGGTGGCGCCGTTGTAACATCCTATGCGCGACGAAACCATCCGTTACATCGTCCAAATGTCATGGCAACAACACGAACTGGGCGTTACATTCGCGATAATGTGTCCGGCGAATGGCTCATCATCACACGTAATGAATCGGATAATGTAACACGACTCCAATGGTTGTATTCGTCGAAAGCTACGACGAGAGAGCGCATTTGTCTCACTTGCAATACCGCCTTGTTCAACAAAGGCATGTTTGTCGAGTCAATTCTGTTCGAATGCCACGATGAAGAATGGCGACCGTGTCCTCATTGTCACGCACCACCTGATGCCTGCTGTGAATGTTCTTCATCCCACTCCGCGCTCGTCCTTCCGAAACATCCTCTAGACCTACCGGCTGTCGCTGCAGCAGCACTTGGTGAACCGAAAAGCGAGTGGTTCGGTCGTGTCCAAGTATCTGTGTTAAGCAATTTGTCTCGCGACCTGCGCGGAGATGTTGATGCGTGTATGAAATTACGCACTTCTTTCGAGGCTAGTCAAGACGCGGCGCTTGCTGCACAAATGAAGAATCTTGCGCTTGCCGAACGTGCGAAAGGTGTTATTCCAAGACCTGTTGCTCCACCCGCACCACCGAAACTCATCACTAATGGAATTACCACACCAAATGGGTTTGGTGATCAGAGCATCGCGTTCTCGGCTGGATTGGATCATCAACAGCATCTATCAACATCGACTGATTCTGCGCATCAATTAGATATTCTTTCACGTGCGAAGATATTTCCTCTCGAAGCTGTTGAACCAGAAATGCCAACACAAGAGGAAAAAGCGTTCCCTCTTGACGACCAAAATCATGTTGTACCTGCAATGGTAATGAACATAAATGGTGATGCGACGACCAACGAACACGCAAGTACTTCGGGTACTGTTTTCGACCCAATGGCTATGTTGATATCGAAGCAAATGCCAGGGAACGGTGCCAATATTTCCAATGATGGATTACGGGTAGTGCCCAGTTCTGTTTTGAATGCTCATCCACAACACTCAGAACAGCTTGGCGGGTCCAACCAAATTGTATTGGATTCCATGGCAAACGGAACTTTCCCAACAAATGGAGCCGGTAATGGAGTTAATCGTTTACGTCCTGATCAAAACACCGCGTCATCTTCGTCTCGTTCGTCTAGGGAAGATGATGACGACGATTCAAACCCATTGGACACGGAACGGCTTCGTATGCCTGCAACAAAGGCATTCGACGCTTTTCTCAACAATTTTATGACTCCTCCTGTAGCCGACCATTCTGCACCAGTCGATGTTGCGTCGTTAGAAGGTATGGATATTGCGCAACAAAATGGATGGTTGAACCCGGAAATTCAAACAAATCCAATTACCAAGGACAACACCGAATCCAATGCACATGACCCACCATCGAACCGAGTTCCTCATGTTCCACATCCACCTCCCTGTCCTCAACCAACACTAAGCAATGGAACTGGACCGCCACCAGCACCAGCACCTATGATTCATGTATTTCCTGGACCTATACCAAACGGAGTTCGACATGTACAATCCGCACCACCACCAGCCACAAGTCAAAAGTCGACATCACCAGTTACACCTGTGACAGTTATGGTGAAGAACCCACTCGGCGCTAACGGGCATGGCAACCAACAAATACTTTTGAATGGAGGGCAAAATTATCCTCACCCTCAAAATGCTTCTGTTCCTATCCCGGCTAGTGGGCATACACTTCGAGACAAAGGCACACCGGAAGTGGACCCTAATTCTGCTGCACCATTGGTACGACTGGAACCGAGACCGCCTGGTATGGCGGCTGGTGGTGATGCGGCATGGATGTGGCACATGGGACCTCGAGGGCCATTTGGAATGGCGGCGATAGCGGCGGCACGTGAACGTGAACGACGAGCGGAAGAAAGACGGCGGAAGAATCGGGAGGCAGCGGCACGTTCGAATGCACGTGCGAAAGAGCGTATTTTAGCCATCAAAGGTGAACTCGAAAAGAACAAGGACAGAATTTCGAGATTGACTAAGAGACGAAGAGAACTTGAACTACTCAACTCTTCACTGAAACGACAATTACCACCATCTCTGTGTATCGGGCCAAAGGACAAAGTAGTTCGGACCTCCTCTACTGATTAAATATATACTGCTGGAGGGATTGGTTTGCAATCGTTACACCATTTTTTCGTACTCGTGCTTGCTTCCTTCCTAGAATTGACGACACCTTTACGACTTTTTTGTACAGTTACAGTATCTTCTGTTATGTTGTTCGTCCCAATAAACTATCTAGCTTTGAAAGTCGGTGCAGTACAGTACGGAACAAGAATTAATGAGTGATAATAACGGAACCGAACTCTTACTGCGTCTACAGTGCACTACTGTATTATCCAATCCAGGAAGAAGCCAACTCAGGGTTTGCTCATGAGTCCACACATTGAAGGGATTCGTTGAAATGGAACAAGTAAACCTAAGTGTCTTGCTGGTCAATGTGTATTTATGGTGTGCACGGTCCTGACTGATTCAGCCTATTCAATTGTCCTTCTCTTCACTCGCTGTAGATAGCGCTTCGCTTATTGTTTCATGAGCTGACCGAACTTGATTAATCGAAATGATTTGTTTCAGTGCACAAACCGGGGCAGAGACGTACAGCACCACATCTGCCGCGAGAACACCGGGAAAGAGCAGCGGACCATCCATGAATGCTTTGACATAAAGCATGAGGAAGAACATTTCATTCAACGAGCACACTACAGTCAATACAGGACGCCAATAATAGAGGTTCAGAAGTCGACCGCGTCCCGCAGTTTTATGGGAGCGAGAACCAGCACAGAAACCAGCGAGCATTTGTAACCAGTGTGAGTACCCGTCCAAGAATATGAGCGCGACGAAGCCTGGTGCATATTTTGGATAAAGACTTGCCAATAGTGTGAGTAGTGCTCCGGTTGCGCATCGGTCCGTTATCATGTCAAGTTGTGCGCCAAATTCGGACGATTGGTTCAGTACACGTGCAGCAAGACCATCCATCGCGTCAAGCGCAAATCCGAAATAATAGAACCAGAAAAAGTGGACGGGGGAACGCCAGTCTAGAAACGCTAAGACTGTTAGCACAATACGAACATATCCCACAAGATTCGGCACAAACAGTACTGCTGGCCACCGCCGCGCATTCGTGGTAGCCATCGTTACGACAGTACAAACAAGAGATTGTTTAGCGAAGGGGCTGAATCTGAATGTTACACAACTCGATTTTACATTGTACGTAATACTGTAAGTAAAAGTACAAATTCATCATCCGAGTACCATTCCATTGTTCTTCTGCTTGAAAGCGGCCAACACTTGCATAATGCGTGCGACACAAGCCTCCAAGTGAAAGATGGGCTTCGTACCTTTGGACAAGTTGTGGTCGAATTTCGCTATGACCTTACAAACTTCAGGACATATCTCATCGTCAAGTTTGGGCAACAACAATGACTGGACGTGGCGAAGAACGACATCGGCAGGAACTGCGTGCGATAGTAAGTCGTTCAACTTGGTTCGAATCATTTTGAGTTGCCCTGCACTTTGTGCTCGGACGATCATTCCTGCGATGTCGTTACATACGAACTCCCAATCCGCACTTTGAATACTTGCGTTCGCAGGTAATTCAAGGTGACCGACGGCAACCTTCGTCGACTCAAGCTGAAGCAGCGCGCGACGTAGGTTTCTATCTGATGATTTGACCAGTCGCTCAGTTAGTTCGCTTGGAAGTTTCAGTCCTTCTTTGTCAGCTACGGATCGTAAGGCGTTTGCGATATCCGCTTCAGATGGCGCAGCAACTCGAATTCCTAGACAGCGAGAACGAAGTGGTTCAATCACCTTTGTTGCACTTTCACAAACCATAATGATTCGGCAAGTTTTCGTGTATTTCTCCATGGTACGTCGAAGTGCTTGCTGTGCAAGACGCGTCATCTGATCCACTTCATGAAGTACAATAACCTTCAATGATTTACGTTTCGATGCCTGAAAATCCAATGGCGCATTCGACGCCATGTCCTTGATGAGTTCCTGAACCACTAATCGGTCATTAATCCCACTATCCGATGGATTCACTTCAATGTGGTGTGGCGACGTCACTGTGGTTACTTCCAGCTCTTTCCGATTATCGCCCAGCTTGAACACTTTGTGTGCCACCTTGCGACGTTCGGCTGGCATCCCAAAAAGCTCTCGGAGAATACATGCCACTCGTGTTCTTTTTCCGGCTCCCGACGGCCCATACAACAAAAGATGCGGCAGATCCCCCTCATCACATAACCCTCGCAGACGGTTGTTTAAATCTGCATGATATGAAAGAGTATCAAAACTTGTGGGACGGTGCTGATCTACCCAGAGAAGACTGGATGCTCCGGGCATTCTCGATTCAGGTGTACTAAACCAGACGTGCAGTACGGCACAAACGCTGCACCGTGGATGTCAGATTGGTTACCGTAGTGGTTGGGGCGAAAATTTGGGTCATGAACTAAAATATGGTATTTACTAAAAGATTAATTTCAACACACCATTTTTATCAGTTCCAATTCAATTTGAAACAGAGAACCAGGTTAAGGTTGTACTGTGGTTAGTGCACCATGGTATTCATTTGTTGATCGGTTTGATGTTTTGAAATTTTGAATGTTGGATTGCCCGTATAACCTGAATCTCATTGTATTCGTTCATCACTAAAGCTCAACTTGAGCATCGAGAAAGAAGGCGACGACCGTTCTACAATGCCGAATTCGGTTATGGTCACACCGAAAAATTCTTCCGGTCGCGACGGCCAAGAGAACGAATCAGAAAGTGAACGAAACCGACGCACAGCTGGCAATGATTACGTTCCATTCAAACCAAAAAAACTTGTCTTTTCACCAACCAATACCAATGTTTCATCACCTAAAACGCCCGCTCCACGTACTCGGAGAGTAACCTTCGGTAATGAGAAAGCTGACAAACACGCAAATAGCCCGGGAGTGAAGAAGGTCATCGACAAGAATTGGCTCACTCCGAAGCAAACACCGAAAAGAAATTCTCCTACATTAAGTGCCGCGCGTTTCCGAGGAAATTCTACCGCACGAAAAGCGTTCGAAGTACGGAACCCCGAGTTCTGGTTGAACATGCAAGAAGCTAGCCTCACCAAATGGGTCAACTCAGTGTTATCATCCGAACGAACGAGCGTAACTACTCCAATCGGTGTTTGGGGAAGCTCCGCGTTTCTGAATGTGCGTTTGCGGCGAATGCACTCCATTTTCATGTCTGAAACTATTCAATCTACACTTGCGCGAGTTCATGAAGAAATCACAGGCAACCGGCTTTTCATCAATCATGAAGCAGTCCTTCGCCAAGACGAACCCTCCCGCACGTTTCTTATTGATCTTCTACTCGAAAACTATGACCCGCACTGGCTGATTTGTGCTATTTGCGTAGTATTTGGCAAGCAATTTGGATGTCGCGTTGATGATGCATTTAATATTGCAAATGTATACGAAGATCAACGTGAGTCCGAAGATGTTTTAATGCAAACAATTCATTCGTTGTTGTCGGAACAATTGTTTGATGTTAACTTCGATTCTCAACAACCTCGATCATCGGAAGCGCACGAGGACCGGGATTACAATGCAACCGTCTTGTATCGAGTGTTGGCCATCGTTCTCGTTCTGGACGCAGCGAAATCTCGCCGCTTCCAAGTGATTGATACAGATCCTCCATTGTTTCGTGCGTCATCCGAAATGGCATCCTCGGAAGATTTCATTATCTCATTCGCTCGGAGGTTGATGCCAGAGAGGCGCAACATCATTCGTTTTCTCACTCAGATTGGCTATCACCTAGAGTATAAGGCACCTTGTTTGGAACAAGTTTATGATATGTACACTGAGAATTTGGTGGAACAAATGCGAGATGGGGCTCTACTTGCGAAGCTTGCTTCAATAGTAACAAAGGAGTATCGTCCTCTTGAGATTGTCAGAATTATTCAGAATGGTGGAGCTCGACAGGACATCAAGAGGGCCTGCGAACGAAACGTGTTTTTCGTAATTGATTCCTTGTCGCGCTTTCTCAAAGCATCGTCATTCGAGAGTGTGGGGAGTTTCCCTGATCCGAAAAGTGTGCTATCAGGCAACCGAAGTGAAACATTGAAATTGATGTGGCAAATTTCCGACCTGTACGCCAGGACTCATCTTCTCAATAAGGAATCACTTGAGACTGAAGTCGGAAAACAAATAGACTCATTGCGAGCAGTGAAAAATGCTAGTACAGATTCCGTACCCTGGGGTGTCGAAGTCTTCAGTCCCACCTCCGACATGCAGTTTTTCATGCACGATTTTTCTGGGGATAAGCAGAAACTGTTAATACAATGGGCGGGACTCGTCTGTGAACACTATGACTGCAAGGTGCAGGAATTCACTGAAGGATTTCGTGATGGCGTAGCTCTCTGCCTTCTTATTTATCACTACGCCCCGCAGTTGATTGATCGCACACAACTGTGTACCGTCATGTCGTTTGGTTCAACAAGTATTCAGGACAAACAACGACAAAACGGATTGGTACGAAGTAATTTTACACTATTTGAGAAGGCTGCACGACAACTTGGAGGAATTCCTATGTTCTCGATTTCCCCGAAAGTTGCTACTTCACCGCCCTTTACAACTCACAAAACTGAAACTTTCGGCCGACTGATGTACTTATTGGTTGCATACATATTCAGACGGGTAGTACATCTTGTTAATCTGGAAGCTAGCTTGGATCCGATTGAAATTGTACTGTCTGGAACCACCATTCCCATTGAAACACAGCCGCTGAAATCTGAATCTACGAATTCTTCCAAGGGAGCTACGAGAAGGATTCTGTCTACTTCAGTACATGGACAACGCACAGTTGGTGGAGTTTCTCCGTTGGCTACGGTATCTCCACTAGCCACTGCATCTCCACTAGCTGCATCGAGCTATCTTAGTTCTTTTTCATCCCCAAGCTTACGAAGTAATTCAAAGGAGTCACCTCCCGTTCTGGTCCCTGTCGCAAGCGTGTTGGAGATTCAGCGCGCTAGCAGGTGTTGGCAAGCGCGTTCCGTGATAACCTTTTACCAGAAAAAACGGGAATATTCGGCTGCAAAAATTCAACGCGTTTATCGAGCGTATCAATTCCGTAAGCGAACGGAGCACGCGATTACTAGGCGCAAGGAAAGAAGGGAATACGTTCGACGTTCTGAAATGATGTCATCAAGATTAGTTGTCGACATGCGTCGAATGTTTTCGGAAATTGAGGCCTCGGTACGGAGAACAAAAATTGCATTCCGGGATTTGAAGACGATTGAATTCAACAGCGCTTGTATTGACTTTCAACGAATTATCAGGCTTAGATCGATTCAAAGTTCGCTTTCACCCGTGCGAGATGCTAGACTGAGTGGCCATGGCGTCTCCGGAATCGAAACAGGAAGAGCGATTGCGCGATCTATTGCAAACGTTGGTGCCGCCATTGTAGGAGGTGGGGCTTTGCTATCTGGATTGGCAGCAGCATATCAACAGGCGGAAGCTTATAAAGCAGATGTGGCTTCTATTCTAGAAGCAGGTGGTGCAGCCTACACAGTGGTGGTACAAGAATCACTGACGGAAAAAGTCAAGCAAGTAGCGCAAACCACTCTAGGACTTGCGACTATCTATGCTATGACGAAGAGGACCAGTTCTCAACACTCTAGCCGACTTAAAGAAGAGATCGCTTTCATGCGCCAGGTTCGTGCTGATAAAAAGCGAGCTGATGAAATATGGGAAGAAGGTCAAATGGTCGATTATGGATCAGATGACAGCGATGACTCCGACCATTTTGGTGACCTTGAAAATCTAGTTCGTATGAATGATCAGTCAGAATCTGCCTATCAAGAAGCTTATCGCCGAGCCGAGAATCAACTGCAAGCGGTAACTAACTTATTCGGGAACGCCCTTAATATACGAGCATGCACCTGCGTGCAACGTGCAATCAGCGCTGCTTTTGTGAGACGCTCGATTGCGACTGTTCAAGATGCTGGATTGACCTCTTCGGGGGTTTCTTGTACTGGCCCTGCAAAATCGATTGCAGCTTCCATTGCAATTGTGGGTGCTGCCATCGCCGGAGGAGGTGCTTCGCTACCTGGTCTGCAAGCAGCATATAAACAAGCGGAAATTCATAAGGCAGATGTGACATCGATTCTTCAATCAAGTAGCGCCGCCTATGCCACCGTGATGGAGGTTTCTGATAAGGAAAGGGATAAGCAGGAATCGGATATGGCGCAAAGACGCGCTCAGGAGCGAAAATATGCCGAACAGACGAACGCTGAAAATGCCGCACAGTTGCACGAAGAAGCTGTCTTCGATCACGAACTTGTTAAACACAACGAACTCATTAATCGAAGATGGGACGATTTACAATTACCATCTTCGGTTAGTTCGTTTGTGGACCAAAATGAACCAGACGACTCCGATATTTCAAGAGAAATCGATAACTTCGTACTTAAGGATGATCAATCTGAAGCTGCCTATCAATTAGCAAGTCGTCTAGCCGATAGTCAGTTACAAGCGCTGACAGGCTTACTAGCAAATGATCAAAAGCTACGAGCATGCAGTTGCGTACAACGAGCAATTAACGCTAAAGCCGTGAGACGTTCGATTGCGGTTGTACGAGATGCGGAATCGAGTTCTTTCGTTGCCCCCGAGACTGTATCGTCAAAGGCGATCACAGGTTATATTACAGATATGGGTGCTGCAATCGCAAGAGGAGGTGCTTCGCTAACTGGTCTGCAAGCAGCGTTTAAGCAAGCAGAATGTCGTAAAGCAGATATGACCTCGATTCTTGAAGCGAGCAGCGCAGTCTTCTCAGTCGCGATGCAAGAATCCGCAAAGGAGATGGTAAAGAAGGAAACCCAGATGACGCAAAGAATCGCTGCGGCACGAGAATTTGCTGAACTGACAAGCGCCGAAGATGCAGCGCAGTCAAATGAGCAGGCCATTTTTAATCGCGAACTTGTTGAACATGTTGAGCATGTCAATCTAACATGGGATGATTTGCAATTGGTGGAAGACGGAAACAATGATCACGAAAACACTCTTGGTGACTCTGGGAACGAGGACTTAGCCTTTGAACATGTCATGAAGAAGTGCGAGGAATCAGATGTAGCATATGAAGTTGCAAGCCACCGAGCTGATGCCGAACTCAGTTCGATGAACGCTCTGGTCGATGAACTGCGAGACATTCAAGCATGCATCGACCTACAGCGAAGTATTAGCTGTAAGGTGATCCAAAAGTCAATAGAAGACATCCAGCAATCTGGTTTGCGCTCTTACTGTCCATCAAGCATCAACAAGAACATCGATTTGCGGACCAGGCCGAGTTTCGACGCAACTATAACCCGGAGAAATCGCTCGGTGCCAGGGTTGCGAGAAGCGTATCAACGTGCAAAAGCATACAAGAATGAAGTATCATCGAAGCTTGTTGATGGTGACGCTGCTTATGTTGCTGCCATGCGCTTATCGGCCAAAGAACGAATGGAACGCGAAGCGAAGGCAACGAAACGACTTTCAACTTTGCGCTCTCTCACTAATTTAGCAGACGCTCGGGCTGCCGCGCAAGAGGAAGAAGAGTCTACATTCATGAATCAAGTGGAAATGGATGAAAATAGGGCTGATTCAGTATGGAATATGTTCGAGTCTAGCGATGAATTGGACAGCAGTGATCACGAGTTTGTCACAGCAGATAGTTTCGGGAAGGAAAATGTGGAGGCCGAGACTACGTACGAGAATGCGAGTCGACAGGTCGATGAAGAGTGGGAGAAGATGAATAGGTACTTCAGAAGCCAGGAAACACGACTTTCATGCACTAATATTCAACGAATGGTGCGCAGACGAGGATTTGGATTGAATGCAATGGTAATGGCATTAGTTCTTGTGAAAGCATGTTCGGAGAGAAACACCCAACGCCGTCATGTAGTCCACGCGCTTGGAATACTTGAACAGCTAACGAGGACGAAGCGAAATGTTACTCGATTCGTGGAGATTGGATACAGTTTTGATGTGATCGTGAACTGTATGGGCAATGCGATTGACATCGAGAAGGTGCTGGAGCCATGCCTGTGTTTATTGGAAAGAATGTGCGCCGAAGAGAAGAATTGCAGACAACTATTAGTTCGAGTTAATGCAAACCTCTTGTTGCGACAATTGACCAGGAGTGTCATGGTTTGGGAAGCGAAGATGTTGGAAACAGAGCGCCAAACGGAAAGGTCGTTCAAAGCGGTCGACGAGGCTCGCAAACGTGGAGTGTTCATTCGAGAGGAAGTAACTCGGGATTCTAAGACTGATCAATTCTCGAAAGAAGTTCGTGGTTTGTGGAGGCGAATGATAGAAGTGAGAAGACAACTTGTTCGATTGTAATTTTATAGTAGTCACAGGTAAATTGACACCTGCGAGAGCAACGTGCTACCTCTTGTATTTTACTTCGGGGAAATAATCCTTCTAACGTTTGTTCTGTTCTTGATTCTAATTGCGCTTGAGCAAAATTAAAAGCTTCTGTTAACGAAGTGACTCTAACCACAAATGAAGTGCGCCATGATGGTCTGGCATGAACTTGAGTCTATCAACGCCCTGATTTTTGTAGACCTCCGTCATGTCTTCTGGTTTCTTGAACAATAACGCGTCACTTTCTTCGTTATCTTTTCTTCCCATCAAATATTGTGTTTTGATTTGCTCAACAGTGGCATTGACTTGCACAGTGAAAATTTGACATACTTTGGCGTCCGACGCACGTGCAATAAACCCAAGACATCTAATGGACTCCGCCGTTGGCATCTGAGATTCTGTCAAAAATAATTCCTCCAAAACTTCTCGTCTCGCAGCACCCCAAAGCTCAGCACGTACATCGTTCGCTATCACTTCGTCAGGTTCTGGATGACCACCAGGAAAACCTACGCGTCCTACACCCTCACCCACCGCACTAGATCGTCGTAACAAGGTCACATATCCATCCGCAGTAGTAGTTATCGTCGCGTTACCTAATGGCAATGCCAAAGATTCACGACCAAACGTTTCTAATGCATTAGGAACTCCATGAGTGCCTACAAATGTCGCGTAATCGGTCAAACCCAGACAAATCGTGACGCCATGGTTTGTCTCACGCAAACCACCGAATCGGAATTTCCGTGCATTGAACAGGGCAGGATTCGATGCAAGCTTAGACTTCCATCGAGGTTTTACGGAAGCTTCAAGATTTTCGTCTTTGTGAGCCACCCGACCGTACAAATCAGGTTGATAATCCACGGAGAGCGTAGTACATGTGGCAAGTTGACGCAGTACTACGAAACCTCCCGAGCCGTCCATTGAACAAAAAACCAAAGACGTTAAATTTGTTAGAAATCTCCACCGCCTTTTCGAGATCAGCTCCCACCAATAAAATTGCAAATTCCAATCGTTCTAGTAAAACCACATTCGCGGGCTCTGCCGATTCAAAAAGTACCCGTTAACGACGCCCTAGGCATCCAGGTACTATAGCTCACACGAAGATGGCATCATTTGCGTTTATTCAAGCACTACCCGCTCGTCTGGGCCGTTCTTCTCCTCCGAGTGTGGTACAGAAGTCGCGAACTATTTGGGTATGCCGTACTAAATCGACAACTTGCAGTGGAATTCCCACACCAACCCCAAATAAGGAACAGACCTTCGATAATGCTCCGATCACGAACGGCTCGTATGAATGGAACGTCGGGATTGGCAGCATACTTTCTGGTATTCTAGCAACGAGTCTTGCATCGATTCCTACAGAGGCGTATGCGGTGCCTGAAGCTTTAGTTGAGGCTTTCAAATCGAAACCCGCCTCGCTGATGCATCCGGTGACAATGTGGGGAGTATTCGGAAGCGCACTTTATACTGGCTGGTTGGGCTGGCAATCGCGTCAGATTCGTTCAGTTGATGCCGAGAAACGAAAAGAGTTAGTGAAAGCCAAGGTAACTAAGCGACATTTCGAGCTATCCGGAACTATCTTCGCGATCATGACATGCGCGACATTCGGTGGAATGGCCAACACCTATACTCGTACCGGCAAGTTATTCCCAGGACCACATTTATACGCAGGCTTAGGTTTGGTCGCGGTGATGAGTGTGATGTCGGCATTGGTGCCACAGATGCAGTCTGGTAAGATGTGGGCTCGTAACACTCATTTGGCCTTGGCTGTAGGTGCGATATCATTGTTCGGATGGCAGGCGAAGAGTGGCATGGTTATCGTTGGTAAACTACTTGGTTGGGAATGAAAGGGAAGTAAAGAAGTACAACATCATAATCGATTTTGGGGTGCGAGTTACTTTTTATCGGTGCGAATTCGCTCAGCAGAAACCTCGTAGTTACCACGCTCATTCAGTGGCGCCTGCACGATATTAGTGCGGAAAAACTGTGCTGCCTCGTGTGCTGTTTCAAGGCCTTTCTCCATATCGTAATCTGGGTCCCCTGATGCGAATGATACGACACCCTTGTCAAATTCGGCTCGTGCAGCGGTCTGTGATGCGCGTATCATCTCTAAATCATCGCGAAATGCAACACGCTGTGCGCGTAGTACGGCGCGGTAGGCAGCTCGAACTCGAACTGCACTCATTATTCTGTACGCTTCTGAGTTCGCTACCGAGTTGTTTCAATTTTGGAGCAGTTGGCTTGGGGGACTAAAAATAGTACATTACCCAATCACTAAAATGTAGCCTATAGCAATCATAGGACCAAAACTCAACCTCACATCCGCACAATGATTGTGAAGTGTAACGAATGTCCATCCAATCTGTACCTGAACTAACTGCGTTTGTAACAACGCATCCCGCACTGCCCTTTGGCAGTAGCAGACGCATTTTTATCGAACGGAGAAGTTTTGTAACGATGAGAACAAACCAACCCGCCGGTATCTCTCTTGAACGAGCTCGAAATTTTGTCAACTCCTTCGAGTTTCCAGCTTTCAAGCCATATTTGTCATCCAACCCAACATTTCAAACCGTAGCCAGCAACTTTTGGCCACCTGCACCAAAAGTAGATTACACCCGTATTAAATTACCCACTGCGGACGGACTTGATGAATTGGACATCGACATAGCTGGTGGCTCCAGTCTCGTACCTGAAGAATCAAAGGCCTCAAAACCTATTGCGCTTTTGCTTCATGGCCTGGAAAGTTGTTCAAGTGGTGCCCAAACGCTACGACTTGCAGACACCTTCTCGAAGGCCGGATTCAAAGTTATTGCGTTGAACTATCGCTCCTGTGCTGCAAACTCGAAGCCTCCCGCAACGCTGAAACTCTATCATGCTGGTTTCACAGAAGATGTCGAAACGGTTTTGCTTGCCATTCGAAGTGCTGCTACTTCTAATGGCGCGGTACCACCACGCGTTTACATGTGTGGCTTTTCCTTGGGCGCCAACATTTTATGTAACGTGTTGCGCATGGTGGGCGAGCGTGCAACAGAAGGTTATGGAATAGTTGCAGCTTTCGGGTTTTGTGTACGTATCGCTCAGAATATTGGAGTCTGTTCATTAAGTAGATTGTTTTTCATGTTGCTAACCTTCACATACCTTGTTGATTTCCAAATCGAAGATTCCTTTCGATCCAAAAAACTGTCAAGCCACAATTGATTCTGGTTACCGGCAAGTGTTGTACAGCGGTCGTCTCGCGCGTTCTATTGTTGGACGATTCGAGGATGCGTTGAATGCAGGTGCAGATGTATCGAAAATCAACGTGGATCGTGCACGGAAAGCCCAAACGATAGGTGAAGTTGATGACGAACTCATTTCACCTGTATTTGGGTTTACGGACAAATTCGATTACTATCGTCAAGTGGATGCGCGTCCTTGTCTCAAGTATATTACAGTTCCAACTCTCATATTGAATGCTCGAGATGACCCATTCTTTGGCCACGAAAATGGTAAAAGTCTACCAAGCGAAACCGATATTGCCGATGCACCTGTCCGCGTGATCATTTCGCAAAGCGGGGGGCATTGTGGATTCTTAGACTATCCTGGGGCATCACGTAAGGAGCCCATGTTCGGTGCTCGACTGGGTGTCCAGTTTGCTCTAGAAGTAGAAAAGACGTTTTATGCTGGTAAGAATTTAGCTTGTGTAGGGACAGTTCCGAAACATTCTTCTGTCGAGTCTTCTTTTAACAAAAAATCGTGAGCGAGCCGACTCGAAGATAAACGTCTTGCCAAAACTTCTGTAAATCATGATCTACCGCCTATGCCTCTGTCTTCTTTCCGTATTTCTTCGAAAATGCAGAAGAATTCTCGTTAGCTGCACAAATCTACAAGGTATTCAAAAAAACTTTTCTATTATAATCGCTACAACTTATTTGTGAAAGTTAGATTAGTTTCAGATTTCTATCGGCATCCTGCCAAGCAGATCTTCTTAGAACTTCATTCCAATCAGGCTTTTACTTTTGATTTTACTGTCAATACACTCGTTGTGGCAGGTAACATTTTCTAGTTCACTTTGGCTATTCACCGGGACAAATAAGTGCATGTCTCAGTCAATACTAAGTCCATTATTTCGAAAATTTGAGTTTATGCCTCTTGATATCTAAATGGAATATATTATCAGTTACGAAAAGGGTGCAATAACTTATTGCGAATAAAAATCGTACCTCTACGCTTCATCGAGAAATGTATAAAAGAATTAAGTATCATGATTTTATTTCAAGACAATTAATTTTTTCATTGAATTTATTTGTAAAAACAATCGACATAACTATAAATTCTGTTCATCATCATCCTGAGGCATATGGGTCACTTTGAAAAGTATTCGAGTGAATTTATGCAAAACCGAAATTCGATGGAAGAAAGCATCGGAAAAGTGTTTTGCTGAACAACTTGTTTTATTATCATACACAGAAGACTCATTCTTTTTGTACCCTGAGGGTCAGATACGGCCAATTCGTCACAACAGTTAGTACGAAATATTACAACATTAGTTTTTTAAGTTACTAATTGTTACTCAACTTCTGCAACCAAAGTTCCCTATTTAAGAGAACATAACAAATGTGCTGTACAATGGATATATCGTTGGAATAAATAACACAATCAGTAATTCGTATAATTATAAAATAGATTGATTTTTATGATATCTGAACATTCAGTAAATATTACACGGACTGTTTAGTTCTGGGACCAGATGGATGCACTTGAAATTGCATATTTTTCCTTCGATTAAAACTGGCTATGCTGTCGGTTTGGGTGACACTGCTTGTCCGCGTACCGTTAGATATTTAGCCCTAACATGGCTGCACATGTTTAGAATAACTGTAAGACAATGCAAAAGACTTTTAGGCGTTCAAGTATAGATCTGTAGATAAACAAAAACTGGTTCGTAAATCTGTGAATAATGCTTACCTTATCCATCGACTATGTGTCCCCTCATCATGCAAAGGAATTGTGAGCTTGGTATTCATAATCGTCTTTTACTTCTATTCGTCTAATGTTCGGTATCTGAAAATCGACAGCCTGCCATAATAATGCAATATCTAATTTCTCAGTATAAATTTAACTAAGTGACTAACATTAAATCACTTGTCAAATTCTCATATCAAATACTAAGTCAAGTAAGATCTTTTTCGACGCACAAAGATAAACATTTGCTATCGGGGATATATTAAATTTGTATACGAGAAAAACACTGTGTTTGAGATTTAGAAGACGATATTAGCCCAAAATTGCTTGCTGTAGATCAGTTTGATTCGCTAAATATCAAATCTTGAAGTTCTCGAACAAAGAAAACAAACACAAATACAACTACTAATCGCAAATGTACATTGGCACATAAATGTACTGCAGTTTGTTATTGAATACACACTGCAAAATATAGTTTGATGATGAGCGTGAGTTCAATAGCAACAGATAGATGGGTGATTTGCTTGTAGGTCCTATTCATACATAACGAATGAAATAAACAATATTTGTTGCGTTTATGGACATAGGTATGGTTTTCTCCCATTGAGCAGAAACATTGTTCATTATTTAATGTATTTAACAACGTATGTGATAAGAATAAAACTTTATTTACATATAAACCTCATACAAGGAAAATAACATCAAAAGGATTTCCTGCTCATTTTTAGATTCCCTCACATTAGTCGGAGATTTCACTACCTGCGCTGCATCTGCAAGTAGTGTACGAAAGAAATTGCTGGATTGTTCTTATCGATTGTCAGTGCGCAACCGACCTCTAAATATCGTATCCGTAAAAATGAAGTTACAATCAAACATATAGCAAGTAAGTGAAAGGGTCTATGCTTTTAATTACATGGACCCATTGAGCACGTGTTCTGAGCACAAGGGTACAAGAATCAAAGATGAGCCGAATATCTCGAACTAACGTCGTCAAAAATCTTGCTCCGCTATCTACATCTTTTCTATTCAGAATATTAGGAGAATCTGCTGGAACACCGTGATTAAATCATCAAATTCTGAAACAAGAACTCTTATTTACAACAAAGGAAAAAGATAGAGATTGAGTCGCAGGTTAGATCTTTTGGTACCTGATGCGAATTTTTGATCCTAAGTCCCTTTAACGCGAGCATATCATACGACATATGTTCCGAGTGGCTCTGATCGGACAGATTTTAGCAGTACAATTTCGTAGGAAAATTGGTGTATGACTGATCTATGAGATATCGAAAGAATGGTAGCATTGTTGTTGAAAGATTTTGGACTACGCCAAATACATAAACCACGAAGGGAAGTAATTGGAAAGCAAGGTTTGGCAGTTGAGGCAGAGGATACTACTCTGAGAAAAATCTCATTGTTGACGGCACCCCGAAGTAATTCAATGTATCCGAGTTATTCAAGACAATCTGCACGAAAGGTATGAATTTTGTAATAAAGAAACTTAGTTATAGAGTTAGACACAGATCATATTTCGGAGAGACTTGTACAATGTGAATTATGCAAGATGGAAGTCAAAAAGGGGTAGAGAAAAGAATTTTCAGTCTCGTAATTCTAGATTACTGAATCTTCTAAGCGATTCTCTTGCATTGCACAATAATTTTTGCCTTGCGAGAAGGTATTACGATCTAGTTCGTAATCGCCTAAAACATCTTCAATTCGCAAATACTTTTTATCTTCGCTGATTGAAGAGGAAGTTCAATCTCTCTACTTAAAGCTCTTCGAAGGGTAGCTAAGGTATTAGTTCATGCTGTGGAACTTTGAACTGAAATTTAATCTTCATGCAGAGCTATGCCACGCAGTCAATTTTGAAACTCAGTTAAGGCTATAATCATCGAATCGAGTAATATTTGAACCCATTTTCAGGAGTAGGCTTTTCAATGTATTTAGATTTTTCTAGATTTCATATTTCAGTACTATTAATTTCTCGTCGGTACTGATAGGAATGGGGACAAAGAACTCTCTTGTCTGCGTTGATGTTCTGGAACGAGCTAGAAATGTTCCATGACCGAAGATAAAAATCAGTTGAGACATGAGAAAGAGTATAAAAGGTACCTAAGTGAGAAGACATTGAAGCGAACAAATTCTCTCTGAAAAGCGCTCAGCAGAGTAAAAAATTTTAGAAAAGCTACAGCTCGACAAATTTTTGAAGATTCAAAACCGATCAAGCAGAGGCGATTGCAAAGTGTACGGTACTAAATCAAATAGCCTGTAATTAATCACAGAAGCATGAAGAAAACATTCGATAAGGTAGAGACGCAAGATACTAAATCTTTACACTTATCTAAGTGAGCCAATATCAAAAGAAAAATGAACTGACCGAACGAGATAGTAAAAGAACTTATCCTTACAAAGGAACCATGAGACACTCTATTAGTTGGTAAATCATTAAAT